>Ga0224496_10000175_pt1 | contig 47037 bp, 41 predicted proteins | sample SF_Jul11_sed_USG_2_FD_168127 | JGI IMG/M metagenome (GOLD analysis project Ga0224496, IMG submission 168127) | Sediment microbial communities from San Francisco Bay, California, United States - SF_Jul11_sed_USGS_8_1 | ecosystem: Environmental > Aquatic > Marine > Sediment | place: USA...
GGTGAGGAAAAACACCCGATCTTACGCTTTGACACCAGCGGTAATCCCTACAATGCCACTCCCGGCAGCCCGGAGTCTTATCAATCCATCGTTGAGGGGATGGTTTATTCTGCGCTCGACCGAAGCGCCATCGCCCCGTTGTGGGAAGTGCAGACCGCCAAAAAGCAAACAGATGCCGGCGACCCGAAAGCCGGCTTGACGGAAGAGGAACGGGCCGGGCGCGACGGGCAATTGGCAGCACCTGTCACCGGTGACACCCAGGTTTTTCGTCCGGTTGTTCTCGACTTGGACGGCGACGGCATCGAGACCGTAGGTAAAGACGCCAGCGGTGTGGTGTTTGATGTGGACGACTCCGGCTTTATGAAAGAGACCGGCTGGGTAACCGGCGGCGATGCCTTTCTTACACTGGACCGTGACTATAACGGCGAGACCAATACCGGCAGGGAAATATTTTCTAACAGCGTTGTTGACGTCAGGCGTCGTGGGCTTGCCGGGATGGCTTGGGTGGACAGCAACTATGATGGCAAGCTCACGGCAGCCGACCCGGTGTGGAATGAGTTGAAGGTGTGGCAAGATGACGGTGACGGCGTGGACGAGGCGGGGGAAAGGAAAACCATGGCCGAATTGGGTATCACCGAACTCAACTACAGCATGGGTTCCTTTACCCAAAACGGCCAGGTGAAACAACTGGCCAGCCCGGATTTGGAGGCGGATACTGAAGGCTCCCGCATCAATGTGGTGCCGGAAGGCATCATTGTTGAAACCAGCAATGGCGAAATCAGCTTGCTGGTTTCCCGCATCGATGACTTGACGGCAGTGGAGGCGAACCGTGACGGAGTTACCGGCTACGAGGATGTCGAATCGATTATTGCAAGCGCTGATCTCCTGGCCAACGATACTTTGGGTGGTTTCTTGGGACGGGATTTGACAATTACGGGGCTCAGTAATTTTCAGCATGGTACAGGATTTATCGATGCCAACGGTTTCATACACTTTAATCCGGAAGCGAACTACTACGGCACCGATGCCGGGTTCGACTATACCATCAAGGCTATAAACGACCAAGAGGGTACTGGTACGGTCGTTCTGACTTTACAGGGGGTCAATGATGCGCCCTCCGCCGGGCCAGTCGATCTCGCTTCACGAGCGATATATGGCTACACGCCAGTTCAGTACGACTATGACACGGGCGACTACGTAAGCGGCGGGAATCCGATTTATCAGCCATACGCGACTTATGGTTCGCAAATTATTTATGACCCGCCTCCTACTCCGCCCTACTATGATGAGGATTGGTCTTACGTTCTCCACACTACCCCGGTTGCCTATGAGAATACCGGGGCCGGGCAAGTGCATGGTAACGACGTGGACGACCCCGAGTCGTCCCTAACCTATCAGGTTGTCAGTCAGCCTCAGTATGGTTCGGTCACAGTGAATACTGACGGTACGTTCCATTATACCAGTTGGAAAGAGCCTAATGTGGCCAGTGACTATATCGTAGTAAATGGACAGTACGGAAGCCTCAGGGGCGGCACACTCTACACTGAATCCAATCTGCCTGGGCAGGCGGTTTATCCTGCTTCGGATGTTTTTCAGGTCAAAATAACCGATCCGCATGGGGCCAGCACGACGCAATCGATTTCGGTTGCGCATTACGGGCCTTATTTGCCGCCCACCCCGCCAGGTGGTGGCGGCAAGAAGCCCATAGCCCTTGACCTTAACGGGAACGGGTTTGAGTTTGTCGATCTGGATGACTCCAATGTCTTCTTTGACGTGAACGGCGACGGGTGGAAGGAACGAACCTCTTGGGTGGCGCCGGGTGACGGCTTACTGGCCTATGATGCCGACGGGAACGGCAAGATCGAGCATGCCGAAGAGATTAGTTTTACCGGTTACAAGCCCGGCGCACAGACCGACCTTGAAGGTTTGCAGGCTTTTGACAGTAACGGCGACGGGTTTTTTTCCGCAGCCGATGATAACTGGTCGAAATTCGGCGTCTGGCAGGATGCCGATCAGGACGGGGTCACCGACCTTGGCGAATTCCGTACCCTTGATGATATGGGGGTGGTCTCCATCGCCCTTAGTAGCGATGGCCAGTTTTCCGTGGTTGACGGCCAGACGATACATGGTGTCGGTTCAGTTACCTTGACCGACGGCAGTGCCATGGCGATGGCCGATGTGACCCTGACATATTCCAACCAGGTGCAGGTAAATTTGCCGGATGGCACCAGTCATATTGTTGAACGCTCACCTTTCTCCGAAAACGGTGAGTTACTGGAAGGCACACCGGATAATGATCTGATTTTGGGCAAAAACGGCAATAATATCGTCCAAGCCTATGCCGGTGATGATGTGGTTTTCGAGGATGGCGGCAACGACATCATCGATGCCGGTGAGGGTAATGACATTGTTTATGCCGGTGCGGATAATGATCTGGTCATGGGCGGTGCTGGTGACGATGTGTTATATGCCGGGCTGGGCAACGACGTGGTGTTTGGCGGTGACGGCAACGATGCCGTCTTTGCCGAAGGGGGCAATGATGTGGTTTTTGGCGGTGCTGGTAACGATCTTGTCTCCGGCGGTTGGGGTAATGATGTGCTCTCCGGCGATGATGGCGATGATCAGGTCTATGGCGAAGCGGGCAACGACGCGTTGTTCGGAGGAGACGGGAACGACGATTTAGCCGGCATGGACGGTTATGACCGTCTGGACGGCGGTGCGGGTAACGACCTGTTGGATGGCGGTGAAGATGTAGATGAGATGATCGGCGGTGCCGGGGATGACATCTACGTGGTGGACAACGTGGCAGATGTTGTCACGGAAAACTTTGATGAAGGCATTGATACGGTGCGCTCTTCGATCAACTATACGTTGGCCGCAAATCTTGAGAATCTCACCCTTACCGGCAGCTACGATTTGACCGGCGTCGGTAATGATTCCGCCAACGTTCTCACCGGCAATAGCGGCACGAATATACTTACTGCCGGTTCCGGCAACGATATTTTGGACGGTGGCTTTGGCGTCGACACCCTGAATGGTGGTTTGGGTGACGATACTTATATCGTAGATAACACTAACGATAGGGTGATCGAGATTGCCAACGGCGGCAGCGACAGAGTTTTTGCCTCGGCAAGTTACACCCTGTCCGATAACGTGGAGAATCTGGCGCTGACCGGCACGGCTGGTATCGACGGCAGCGGCAATGACCTGAACAATGTGATCACCGGCAACATCGCCGACAACATCCTCGACGGCGTCGCAGGGGCAGACTCTATGATCGGCGGACGGGGCAACGACACCTATGTCGTGGATCACATAGCTGATCAGGCTATCGAATTGGCCAATGAGGGTGTGGATACGGTAGTCTCCAGCCTCTCATGGGCCTTGGGCGAAAACTTAGAGAACCTTGCCCTCACGGGGGATGCCGATTTGAACGGCACCGGTAACCAGCTTGATAATGTCATCTCCGGCAATGCCGGCAGTAACCGTATCGATGGTGGTTTGGGTGTTGACAGCATGGCAGGCGGTAAGGGTGATGATACCTATATCGTCGACAACATCGACGATAGGGTGCTTGATCTGGTCAATGGGGGGCATGACAGTGTCATTGCCTCGGTGAGTTATACTTTATCCGACAACGTTGAGAACTTGACGCTGATCGGTACAGAGGACCTGAACGGCTACGGTAACGACCTCGATAATGTGATCATTGGTAATTCCGGCAACAACCGTATCGACGGTGGCGGCGGGGTAGATGTTATGACCGGTGGCTCAGGTGACGATACCTATGTTGTTGATAATACGGCTGACGTGGTAAGCGAGGCTGCAACTGGGGGCTTCGATAATGTTTTTGCCTCGGCTGGCTACACCTTGTCCGACAACGTCGAGAACCTGACCTTGACCGGCACGGCGAATATATACGGGATCGGTAATGAGTTGGGTAACGCCATAACGGGCAATGTCGGCAACAACTTTATCGATGGCGGCACAGGTTCGGATGTCATGGCCGGCGATGGCGGCAATGATACCTATGTGGTCGAGAGTGTCGGCGATCTTGTCGTCGAGCGGGTTGACGAGGGTCTCGACCATGTCTATTCCTCGATCAGTTATGTCCTGCCGGAGAATGTCGAGAACCTGACCTTGACCGGTGCTGCGGATATAGACGGCACCGGCAATGGACTTGATAACGTTATTAACGGCAATGTCGGCAATAACTTTATTGATGGCGGCACAGGTTCGGATGTCATGGCCGGCGATAGCGGCAATGATACCTATGTGGTCGAGAGTGTCGGCGATCTTGTCGTCGAGCGGGTTGACGAAGGCCTTGACCATGTCTATTCCTCGATCAGTTATGTCCTGCCGGAGAACGTCGAGAACCTGACCTTGACCGGCACAGCGAATATAAACGGCACCGGCAATGGACTTGATAACATTATCGTTGGCAATGTGGCGGATAATGTCATCGATGGTGGGGCTGGCGCCGACTCGTTAATCGGCGGTGCGGGTGATGATATTTATATTGTCGATAATGCCGGCGATAGCACCGTCGAGCTTGCTGCTGAAGGTATCGACAAGGTACTGTCTTCAGTGAGCTACGTCCTCTCTGCCAATGTCGAAAACCTCACGCTTACCGGCATAGCAGATATCGATGGCACCGGTAATGAGCTTGACAACATCATTATCGGCAATGATGCTAATAACCACCTTGCCGGAAAGGAGGGGGACGATAGCCTGTTTGGCAACGCCGGCAACGATGTCCTTGATGGCGGTAGGGGTAACGACGTTCTCGATGGTGGTGTCGGTGACGATATCTACCTTTGGCAAAAAGAGGATGGGCTCGACCGGATTGTCGATGCGGATGGTTTTGATACCGTTCAGTTCGGTGAGGGGCTCAATCTCGACAACCTGGCACTACGCGTGACCGATGAGAACGGCATCCACACCGCCCACCTGCGGGCTCTTAACGACGGCGGCTGCGAGATGACTGATCAAGGGTTTGACTTTGTCGTTGGGTTAGATGCCGACGGGAACTATGTTTCCCCGATTGAGCAGTTCGTTCTTGCAGGTGGCACCCAACTTAGCTTTGATGATCTGCTGATCAAGACGGAGGTGACCTTGGTTCGTCCAGGACACCAAGCTGACCACGGTAATAATGGCAAGGGTGGGCATGATTCTGACTTAAGTTTTGGTAAGTATGAGCAAAATGCTGCGTGGCTTAAACAGGTACTTATGACCGACGGTACTCGGATGAGTTTGGACGATTTGCCGGACGATACTTTAATAGAGGCCGTTAATCCGGTAAACCGTACAGTGGGTACCGGGCGCAATGACGACATTATCATTGGCAGTGGCAATGGCGAAACGATTAAAGCTGGAACCGGGAACGATATTGTGTTTGCATTAGCAGGAGATGATACGCTTTACGGAGAAGGCGGCAATGATGCGTTGCTTGGCGGGAACGGCGCTGACACCATGATCGGTGGCTGTGGTTACGACATCCTGTCCGGCGGGGAAGGTAAGGATATATTAATTGCGGGGCATCAAAACAATCTGCTTCTGGGCGGGAATGGTAATGACCGGATTCTGGCCGGTACCGGCAACGACTTTATTGCCGGCGGGCGGCGAGACGACACAATCGTCACCGGCGCCGGCAACAACACCGTGGCCTTCAACCGTAGGGACGGACGCGATACCATCCTGGCCTCCGTCGGTGCCCACAATACTTTGTCCTTGGGTGGCGACCTGAATTATCGCGATCTTAGCTTTTGCCGGTCGGGAGACGATCTGGTGCTTGATGCCAGCCATCATGATGCCATCACCTTTAAAGATTGGTATGCTTCATCGGATAATCGCACTTTCTTCACTCTGCAGATGATTGAACAAGAAAGCGATGTCCTGGATGATTGGCAGTTCTCATCGAGCAAGCAAACCTTTGTGGTGCGGCAGATGATAAGAAAGGCCGCCAACGATAACCTTTTTGACAAGAAGGTAGAATTCTTCGATTTTCAAAAGCTGGTCGCTCACTTTGACCAGGCCCGTTCGGCAAATCCGAGATTGACGCGCTGGGACTTGATGAATGGCTTGCTTGACGCGCATCTTGGCGGTAGTGATGATGTGGCGTTGGGCGGCGAATTAGCCTACCAATACGGACAGTCGGGTTCGCTCGCGCAGATCGGCATTTCAGCGGCGCAGGCGGCGCTCAAAGATCCAGGATTCGGTGGTATGCAAACGTTGAAACCGTTTGAGGGGTTGCCGAACGAGATCGCGATTGGCCATTAAATGCAAGCCCCGATCGCACCGCTGCGGATGATTGGGATATTATCATTGATAAAAGTTGTTAAATTAGGAGTGACCCATGAACATGAATGCGCAACAACTTGAAGAAGCCAAGGCGGGCCTCAAGAAGCTTCCCATTCTCGGACCAGTGTTCTGGCTATATGCACGAGATGAGCGCAGGAAATTTACTTTCATCGCTGACCAAGATTGGCTTCTCATGCCGCCGGTTATCCTCGATCAGTGCAAATTGTACATGAAGGATGAGATGCCTTGGGTTTTTATTACCTGGGCATTGGTCAGCGACGAAATTGATGCGCGTCTGCGCTCTCATGTGCCGAAAATTGCACCTCACGAATGGAAATCCGGAGAGCATGTCTGGCTGATCGACATCGTCGCCCCGTTCGGCCAGTCTGAGGAAATGGTCGATGAGTTGCGAAGAACGCAATTTCCTGGCCGTAAAGTATGTGCGCTTGTGCCCGACGTGCAGCAGAGAAGCGGTTTGGTCGTGCGAGAATGGTCACCAACTAATTCTAGCAAGACGGTTTCCTGAGTTATTATAGGTATGATTGGTAAACCTTCTAATGCCTTGCACAAGGACGCCTTGGATTTTGCGCCGGGGCTTCTGGCCATTCAGGAACGCCCACCCGCGAGATTGCCCAGGACTTTGATGTACTCCGTTTTGACACTTTTTTTGATTATGTTGACCTGGTCTATCTTCGGTAAATTGGACATAATCGCCAGCGCAGAAGGCCGTTTGGTGCCGCAGAGTTACGTTAAGATTGTGCAGCCTGCCGATGCGGGGATTATTCAGGAAATCCTGGTCAAGGAAGGTGAGTCCGTTAAAGCCGGACAGATTCTAATGCGGATGGACACCAAGCTGGCCAAAGCCGATGAGCGAACCCTGGCAACCGAACTGGCCTTTAAATCCCTGCAACTGCGGCGTATCGACGCGGAGCTTACAGGGCAGCAACTGGTCCGGAAAACTAGCGATCCGGATGATTTATTTCGTCAGGTCGAGGCACAATACCGCGATCATCAACAGGCTTATCTGGATGCGCTGAGCCAGACGCGCGCGGCGCTGGAAAAGGCGCAGTATGATTATCATGCGGGCAGGGAAATATTGACCAAGCTACGCGCGGTGACTCCTATTTTGAAGGCCCAGGCGGATTCCTATGCCGGTATGGGCAAGGACGGTTATGTTCCGCAAGTGATGGTGCAGAACAAACAACGTGATTATCTGGAAAAGGAGCAAGACCTATGCGCTCAGGAATCCACAGTGCATAGTCTGAAAGCCGCTATTATGCAATCCAGGGCGCAACTGGCCAAGGTTACTTCCAAATATCGTAGCGAATTGCAAAACGAACGCATTGATGTGGAGAGTAAGTACCGAAAATTGCAGCAGGAGTTGGTTAAGTTGGGACACAAAACCTCACTGCTTGAACTCAAGGCGTCTCAAGCCGGTATTGTGAAGGATTTGGCCACCCACACGATCGGCACGGTCGTCTCCCCAGGAACAGTATTGCTGTCCATCGTTCCAGAACATGAGCCACTTGTGGCCGAGGTTATGGTCAAGAACGATGATGTCGGCTTTGTGTTTTCGCAGCAGAAGGTTAAGCTTAAATTGCTGGCCTATCCGTTTCAGAAATACGGTATGGTCGTTGGTGAAGTCATCCACATTGGCCCGGATGTGAGCAATATAACCACTCAGCAAAATGCTAACAAAGATTTGTCCAAGGATAGCGTTGCCCCCACTCTGACCTACAAGGCATTAATTTCACTCAATAGCCAAGTGATCAATGTGGATGGCAAAAAACTCAAGATTTTGCCCGGCATGCAAGTGGTTGCCGAGATCAATCAGGGTCAGCGAAGCGTTATGGAATATCTGCTTTCTCCAGTAAGGAAAACACTTCACGATAGCGGCCGCGAGCGATAATGAGGAAGGGAGATCTGCATAGGCGTTTAGTGCTACTGGCTACCGTTTTGCTGACGATGTTTTGGGTAAATTCGCCCGCATGGAGCACAAACCTGCTTGAAGTGTATCGGCTTGCCCGGAACAATGATCCGATCTTCGAGGCGGCTCGCTATACCCTTGACGCCGCAGAACAGAAAATTCCTGAAGCGCGGGCCGGCCTGCTACCAACAGTGAATATGAATGGCAATGACTTGTACAACAATGCCTCGACCACCTTCGATCCATCTCCCACGATGAGTCGCAATGTGCACACCTGGACTTGGACGCTCCAGCTTATACAGCCGCTTATCCGCATGCAAAACCTGTTCGCCTACCAGGAATCGGAATACCTTGTCGAGCAAGCAATGGCGCAATTTGATCAAGCAAAACAGGATTTGATCTTGCGGGTTGTCCAAACCTATTTCGGTGTGGTCAGCGCTCAGGAAGGCATTGCTGCCGCTGAGGCCCAGGTAATAGCCATGGAGGAGCAATTGGCACAATCAACACATGGCTATCAGGCCGGCACTCATGCTGTTACCGATGTTTACGAAGCCCGGTCACGTCTTGATTTGGCAACGGCTCAGCTCGTTGCAGCACGTAACGACTTGGCAAGCAAGCGTGCTGACTTGGAAAAAATAGTCGGTCCCGTGTCGTATCCTCTGGCGATGCTCCGGCCCGCAGTGGTGATCCCCAAACCGCAACCCAACGATATTCAGGCGTGGACGAATCAGGCACAAGAAAACAACCCAACAGTTCGGGCACAAAAAGCTGCGCTGGCCGTGGCAGAGGCTGAAATCCGCCGGAGCCGGGCTGAGCATCTGCCCACGCTGGACCTTACCGCCTCCTATGGGAAAAGCTACTCTTCCGGAAGTTTGACAACACCTACTGATTATACGACAGCGGTTACGTCACATCAGGCCGGGGTTCAGTTTAATATCCCGATTTTTGCGGGAGGGGGGACCACCGCCCGTGTGACCAAAGCAATCGCCAATAAATTCAAGGTACGCGCCGACATGGATACGGCACGTCGTCAGGTAATTGCCGATGCACGGCAGGCATATGCCGGCATTGAAAATGGTTTGTCACAGGTCGAAGCATTGGAATCGACCGTGGATTCAAGTAAAAGCTCGGTAAAGGGCAATCGAGCAGGGTTTAAACTTGGTATTCGTATGAACATTGATGTTTTGAATGCCGAGCAACAGCTTTATGCCGCTAAGAGTGATCTTGTCAAGGCGCGCTATGATGCCCTGTTTCAGGGCTTTAAATTGAAGGCTGCCGCAGGCATTTTGGCAGTATCGGATGTTGCGGAAATTAGCGCCCAACTGGAAAATTAGTTGTGGCCCTAATCCTTTTATGCACCCCTTCGGAAGGATGTTTCTTAGAAAGAAATTATATTTTTTTCTCCGTTTTTTAGCAAAAAAAGGCAGCGTGGTTTGAGGTGAAAAGCGACGGGTCGCGCTGGATGATCTTGGCGATTTCCGGTTGCCGTTTAAACTCCTGGTCCAGGAATTTGCGGATCGCCTGGCGGCTCCAGCCGCGGGGGTGGATAAAGTCGGTATAGAGGGAGAGATCTCCTTCGTAGAAATTATTGGTTCTGATGTTTGGCTCTTCAAGCCCGCAAAGGGGCATGTTGAAGATGGCCAGGTTGAGAAAGGTGATGGCCTGGTGGTGGTCAACGGCAAAGGCCATGGTGCGGCGGGCTTCAAGGATGGATTCGGGTGGGGTGCCGAACAGCAGATAGACATAGGTGGCGATGCCTGCCTGCTGCAGGGCGTCAAGAGTCCGGGAGACCAGACCCAACTCGATGCCCTTGTCCATGGCATCCAGCACCTGCTGGTCGCCCGACTCAAGACCGAGCTTGAGCATGACGCAGCCGGAGCGGCGCAGTGCGTGGCAGAACTCAACATCGGCCAGCAGAGGGCTGACCCTGGCAAAGCCGTACCAGTCAACGCCCGGTGGCGTGTCGACCATGGCCCGCATCAGGGCCGGACTCACCGCGTTGTCCAGCAGGTGGAGCAGGGCGGGCGTGGTCTGCTGCTTAAGCAGGGCGAGCTGCTCGAGCACTGTCGGCAAAGGGAGTTGGCGGTATGGGTTGGCCTCCGCCTTTTCCGGGCAGAATGAACAACGGTTCCAGTAGCAGCCGGTGGAGGCGGCATAGGGCAGAATCAGACCCGGGGCCAGATAATCGTTGAGCGGCAGGCCCGCAAAGTCAGGGGGCATCGGATGATGTACCCCTTTTTTGCCGAGCAGGGCCAGCAGGGGCTCTTCCCCGGGCCCGGCGATCAGGTGGTCGACGAGTCCGGCAAAGGGGTTGCGCCAGGCCGGGTTGCGCAGCCAGGAGGTGACCAGCCCCCCGCCCAGGACGATGGGCAGGCCGGGATAGCGTTGTTTGATAAAGCCGACCATGGCAAAGGTGGTCAGGGCCTGGCTCAGATAGTTAAGGGAGATGCCGATCAGGGGCGGCTGTTCTTGTTCGATGAGTCGGCTGAGCCGCTCGGCAAAATAGGGGTAAAAAATATTCTGTTCCGGCTGGTCGGCGGCCTGGAGCAGATCGCGGCTTTTGAGGGGCGAGAGGTCGGCATCCTGGTAGTTGGCCAGGGAAAGGGAGAGTTCATGCTGCTTGCCGAGCATCTCGAGAACCCGGTTGACCTCGGCCACTGCCTGTTGGTAGCGGGCCGGGTTGCGGTAGAGCTCGGGATTTTTCAGGGCGGCGATATTGGCCCGCAGCTTGGCGCAAGCCCGCCGGCTCCAAGTGTCGGTCGCGGGGCATGGCCGCTCCAGCAGGTAAAAAAGCCCTTCCAGGTTGGCATCAAGCAGGGTGCATTCAAGATCGTGGCCGCGCAGGGCTCCGGCCAGACAGGCGATGCCGGCCGGTGGCTCACCGGGCTTGGCTAGGGGCGGGTAAATAAGCAGCATCGTGGATCTTCCTTAAAATGGGAGGGCGGGTTAACTTGCTGCCCTACTGATAGCATGGAGGTTTATTTGGCCGCAAGGGGTTATCCGGCGGGCGGCATAAAAAAGGGGCAGGCTTAATTGCCTGCCCCTTTGGAGAAGGGTGGTTATCGCAGGGTAATGTCCCCCTGCTTGCGGGTTACGGTTTGACCGTGTAGTGGACGCCGCTGTCAACCGGGGTCTGTTTGATGCTCAGGGGCACGCCGACGCTGGTTGAGGCGGTGCTCACCTTGCCGGCCTGGTCGGTGATCTGGTAGTTGAAGGTATAGACCCGGCCGTCGCCGCCGCCCGAGCGTTCAACCCTTACCTGCACCGTGTTGTTGTCAATGATCACGATGTCGTTGCGGGTGTTGCCGTCGCCCTTGCTGTTGCCTTTTTTTTCAATCGCATCTTCCGGCTCATCGCTGGTTACCGAAACAAGTCTGGCATTGCTGCTCAGATCCGCGCCGGATTCGGTTGTTGCGGTGAGGTCGATATGAAGGGTGACATACTTGTGGTTCGGCGGCCAGAGGATTGCGCTATCGCTTTTTGCGGTAAATTCCACAATCTTGTCCTCTTTTATTTCTTTTTCTATCGTAACTTCCTGAGTACAGGTGCTGGAGTTGCCGGCGGCATCGGTGGCACTCCAGGTAACCAGGGTGGTGCCGATCGCAAAGCTCTGCGGGGCGTTGTTGCTGATGGCCGGAGAGGCGTCTCGGTCATCGGAGGCAGAGGGGATGCCAAGGCTGAAGCTTTCGCCTTCGGTGACAATAATGTCGGCCGGGCATTCAATTTGCGGGGCAGTGGTGTCTGCCGGAAGTACTATCGTAACTTCCTGGGTACAGGAGCTGGAGTTGCCGGCGGCATCGGTGGCACTCCAGGTAACCAGGGTGGTGCCGATCGCAAAGCTCTGCGGGGCGTTGTTACTGATAGCCGGCGAGGCATCGACGTTGTCCGATACTTGAGGGCTGCCCAGGGTGAAATCCGCAGATTCTTCTACCGTGATGTCGGCGGGACAGGAGATGGTCGGGGCAATGGTGTCCGCCTCAAGTTTTGTCACGGTGTGGGTTTCGCTGGTGATCAGTTCACAGTTGTCGGCCGCCGAGACCACGATCCGGTTATCGCCGTCGATAAGGTCAACCTCTGCCGTGAAGCGAACCTCATTAAGGTCGTCCGGGTTATTGGTTGAGGCGAATGCCACCACTGCACTGTTGATCTTGATTTCGGTGATCGTGTTGTCATCGGTGGCGGTTCCGGTGACGGCGATGGTTGCCGATCTGGTTACGGTGTTGTTGGCCGGGGTCCAGGCGATGGTCGGCGGGCCGTTGTCACGGAAGACCTTGCGGGTGTCCGAGGTGATCTTGTCAAAGTTGTCGGTGGCGACCACGGTGATGGCGTTGGGGCCGGGATCAAGGCCGACTTCTTTGCTGAAGGCCACTTCATCGGGATCTTCCAGGTTGCCGGTGGCACTGAGTTCAACCTCTTCGCCATTGACGGTCACGCTTTTCACTGCATCGCCGTCCGTGGTTTTGCCGCTGACGACTATGCGGTCGGCGTCGGTATAAGCCTCAGGCTGGGGCGAAGCGATGTTCAGGGTCGGGCCGCCGATATCCATTTCCCGTTCGCCGCCCTGGATCACGTCGATCGTAAGATCGCCGAAGGTGGTCAGGGAGCCGCCCACATAGGCTTCCGCCTTCAGATCATAGCTGCCGGGCAGGCCGATAAAGGTAACCCGCCCTTCGGTGGTTTCCTGGTAGGGGCCGTAGGCCGACACGTAAACCCGGCTGCCTTCGAGGTCGCTGGTTCCCCAACCCTGGAGGCGGGGGTAGCTCAAGATGCCCTGGTTTTCCACGGTGTAGCGGACGGTAACCGTGCCGGTTTTGTATTCGGCGTTCATGTCGTTTACCACCTCTCCCGCAGTCAGGGTGAGGGGAGGCAGCAACTCGGTGTTGTTGTAATCATAGATATAGATATAGCTGTTCAGGTAGCTTTCCGGGTCGGTGTCGTAGAAGGAAAGTTGGATGTAGTAGGGGTTCCAGTTTCCCTCGGAGACGATCAGGTCGAAGTTGCCGTTCAGCGGGTTCAGCAGGTCGGTGCTGTATCCGAATGCCGTGGCCGTGGCATAATCACCGTAAGCCCCGATCCGTGCCTGTCGGACATCCTCGATTTTTTTGGTGCCGGAAAGATAGATATTGCCGTTGATTAAAGCTGACCGGGTGATGATGTCATTGCTAACCGTCTGGCCGCCGGTAAGTTCCACCTTGTCGGTCAGGGCGAAGCTGCCTTTGGGATGGCGCAGGTAGTCGTCCTGATTGTTGAGGTAGGACCAGGCCTCCAGGTACCAGGTGGTCGGACTCAGGTTTGGGAAGGAGTAGTCGCACTCAGTGGCGCTGCAGTTGACGGCGGCATAGACATAGTCGTTAGTGTTTAATGATTTGCGGGCGCGGACTTTGTGGCTGCCCAGATCATCGACGCCCTCAATATCGATCCGGCCCTTGATCGTTGCCGGCAGGGTTCCGCAGGCAAGGTTCCATTGCGCCTCAACCACCTCGCCCGGGGTCAGGGCCATGGTTTTTTTGGCAAGTTCCAGGGTTTCCCCGTTGGCCAAGGTAACATTGGTGAAAAGTTCCACATTCGCTCCCGGCTCAACCGCAAAGGAGAAAGTGGCCTCCGGGCCGTATTGGGTCCGGGAGCCGAGCCAGAGGGTGGTGTCGCGGTAGCCGTAGTACTGGGAGGGATCGGCGGTGGCATAGGCCTTGCCGCTGCTTACCGTACAGCCTTCTTCCTGGATGATCGAGCCGTTGACGATCGCCGGGTTCATCGTCATATCGCCGGAGGTGGTCTGGCCGTCGGTTACGGTTACGTTTTGAAGGGGATAATGAAAGTAGTCCTTGTAGTTGTCCGAATAGATATAGCTTCTGAGGGTGTAGTCGAGGCTGCCGTTTTCCGGGGTGTTTACCGTCAGGGTGTAGGAGGAGTCGCTGGTGTACAGCTCTGCCTTGTAATCGGTGTTTTCCGCCTTCACATACGCCCGTTGGATATCAACCTTGTCAAGGCTGATGGCGCCGCTGATATAACCGGGGTTAAGGTAAACATCTTCGGCCATGGTGTTGCTTGCCGTAAAAACCGCGGTAGCACAAAGTGCCGAGATGGCAAGCCCGCTCATTCTTTTTTTTCTGGTTGCTTGCTTTTTCATTTTTGCTCCTCCGTTATTGGGGATCGGTGATTCCGTATTAATTTTTCTTGATGGGGCACAGTATCCCTGCCGTTTTGCTTCTTGGTTGAGCAAATGGTGTGCCATGGCTGAGTTGTGACGGATTGGCGGGTAGTTGGCGGTGCAAGGCTATGGAGGGCAGCATGCGGCTCAGGGCAAATAAGCCGTTGGGTGTCTGATTATCGGACAGGGGGCATGGAAGAACTTTGTCAGGTCGGGGAGATCTTGCAACCGGGCCGGGCCGGCTAGCGGAGTGTCCGAATATCGGACGGGAAAGCTGCCCGATTTCCGGACATGGCGGCGCAGAGCATGGAGCAGGATTATTCGATGCCGTATTTCTGGATTTTTTTATAAATGGTGTCGCGGGAAATTCCGAGCAGTTTGGCGGCATGCATTTTGTTACCCTCCGCTTTCTTCAATGCCTCGGCAATATGCATTTTCTCCATTTCCTGCAGGGACAGGAAGGTGCCCGCCGTTTGGTTGTCAAGGTTGGGATTTTGTTTTTTTAGCTGGCCAAAATCAAGGAGATCGTGGGTGATGGTCGCGGTGCGGTTGCGGGCCGCGCAGTTTAACAGCACGTTGTGCAGTTCACGGACATTGCCGGGCCAGCAATGGTCTAAGAGCAGCTGTTTGGCCGACTCTGATAACCGCTGGGGGGCTAAGTTGTGAGTCTTGGTAAACTGGCTCAAAAAGTATTCGGCCAGCGGCAAAATATCCATGCGCCGCTCACGCAGGGGCGGGATTTCAAGTTTGATGCAGGCCAAGCGTTGATAGAGATCCTCGCGGAATGATTTGTTGCGCATCATGGCGTCAAGATTCTGGTTGGTTGCCGCCACCACCCGCACATTTATGGTTTTTACCCTGGTGTCGCCCAGGCGGCTCAGTTTTTTGTCTTCAAGAAAGCGAAGCAATTTGGGCTGCAGGCTCAACGCCATATCGCCGATCTCGTCGAGAAAAATAGTGCCCCGATCGGCCAGCTCAAGTTTTCCGGGTTTATTGGTGGCGTCATGAAAAGCGCCTTTTATCGACCCGAACAGCTCACTTTCGAAGATGCCTTCCGGGATTGAGGAACAGTTTAACGGGATAAAGGCGCCGGTCGCTTTTGATAAATGATGGATGGCGTGGGCAACCAGCTCCTTGCCGGTGCCTGGTTCGCCCAGAATCAGGACCGGGACATTGACTCTGACAATCTCCTCAATGTCCATGAACAGGTCGAGGATCGCCTGGCTTTCGGCGATAATGCCCGCCTGTCGGAGCCGTTTTTTCAGGTTTTTGTGGTCGGGCTCGCTTTTTTTGATCGGCTTGATAAAGGTGGTGGAATGGTCTTCGTCCTGATCTTCAAGCATGGTCTTGGCGGGTTCTGCCTCGGAGGCCGGCGGGTCGCAGACATAGGTGAAATTGTAATGGAGGATCGAAAACCGGCAGCCGTCCGTCAGCGGAAAGACATCAATTTTTGCATCATTGACCAAGGTGCCGTTGACGCTGCTGTCACGGAGGGTGAAGCCGTTGTTTTCTTTCGTGATAAGGGCATGTTTTCTTGAGATAAGGGTGTCGTTGTTTTCGTTGAGGACAATATCGTTATCCTGATCGCGGCCAATGGTGATCTTCGCCGTAAAGGGAAAGATCTTATAGCGGTGCTGGTTTTTGTCCATTATGAGGTAAGGCATCGGCTAAACCTGGCTATGTGGTTGATGAAAGGCTGGTTCTGTTATTCGGCGGTGGGGAACCTGAGAATCTTGCCGCCTGTTTGGCGGGGCTTTTTCATGGCCAGCAGCGTCTCTCTGAGTTTAAGTCTGCAGGACGGGCAGAGGATTATTTTTATCTCCTGGTAAACATCATCCATGGCCTCGTGCGGCGGCAAGGCGTTGATTTCTTCGCACGCGGTTTTGATCGCTAGGTCAGGGTCTTGGTAGGGGTCGGCCAGCCTGCCGTCAAAGCCGGAAATGATTTCGGTCCGGCAGCAGTAAAAAGAGCCGCCCGCAGGTATTTTTTGCTGGCAGTTATGGCAATAGAGATCTTTCAAACATTCTTCCCGGCGATTGATGTTAAGGGATCGTCCTTGGCGGCGGAACCCTCCTGAAAATAATTATAGATCGGATGGCTCTGTTTTGAACAGCAGATAATCAAGGTTGAGGGAATCAGATCATCTCGGGCGGGCTGCTTTGTTCAAAAGGTTGCGGCGGGATAACCAGGCCGAAGGCTTGCCCGAGTTTACGGACCAGTTGGATAAAGTTGTGGGGCAGGGGCAGATCGCGATCGGCGATTAAGATTCCGAGGCCTTGTGCCTTGTCCAGGGTGTCGGTCTCCGGGCAGCCGTCTTGATGGTCGCAGAGAGCCTGCATTCGCAGGCCGTCGGTGAGGGGAATCCGCAGTTCGCTAAAGTCGGCGGCGATCCGGCCGAGTTCCTCATCGATGCTTCGGCGGTTTTTTTGGTTGAACGAGGCAAAAGGCTCTTCCGGATTGCGGGTGCCGAACAGCTCGTTGACTACCCCGCCGGTGAGGAGGTTGCAGTAGGTGGCATCCTGCGCCGGGTAGCGTTTACTGATGCTGTCCTTGAGGTGCTTGAAAAAAATCATCTTTATGATTTCGACCCCTTCGCGCATGATCGGGACGAGCTTGCTTTCAAATTCCATAATGCATTCCGTTTTGCCGGCTGGTTGTCTCAGGTAAAAAGATTGGGCTCACCGGTGACCTTACGGATCAGGTCGCGATAGTCCTGGGCGCCGTTGGAGCCCGGGGCAAACTCGTAGATGGTCTGGCCGTAGGCCGGTGCTTCCGAAAGTCGGACATTGTAACGGATCGGTGCGCAGACCTTTTCGCCATAAATTTTTTCAAGTTGTTCCAGAAACTCCGAACCTTTTTTGATTCGCATGTCGCGAAAGGTGGGCAGGATGTATTGGAGTTGCACCTCTTTCCGGTATTTCTGAATGGAGGCGATGCTTTTGAGGAATTCGCCAAAGCCCTGAATGGACATGACCTCCAGGGAAACCGGGATCAGCAGTTCGTTGACGTAAAAAAGAACATTGACCGTTAACGGATCCCAGCCCGGCGAGGTGTCCACCACCACGTAGTCATAGTCTTTTTCAATGGCGCTGAGGGCCTGGGCCAGGGTCAGTTCGCCGCCGTAGTCCTTGCGATCGATAAGACGTTTTAGGCCGGCCAGGGATTTGCCGCCGCTCAAAATCCACAGGTTGGGGCGCGCTTCTACTATTGCTTCCTGGGGGGAGAGTTCTTCGGTGACCAGTTCGGTCAGGCCGCCCTTGGCTTTTACGCCCAGCATGAAGCTTGACTGGCCCTGGGTGTCGGTGTCGACCAGCAGCACTTTTTTTCCGGCCAGGGCCAGGCCGGCGGCCAGATTGACCGAGGTGGTGGTTTTGCCCACTCCGCCCTTGCTGAGCGATACCCCGATGCGGCGGGTCGTCTTGCTTGCCGCAGGGGTTGGTGCTGCTGCGCTGGGGGGAGATGGGACCGGGGCGGCGGGCGCGGTTGCCGGCTTTGTTGCCGCAGGGGGTTCTACGGGCTTATTGATCTCCAAGGGGAACTGTTGGCCGCAGCCTTGGCAACGCGCCATCTTAACGTTGGGCGGGATGCGTTTTTCATCGATATTATGCTGTTTTTCACAATGGGGGCAAGTGATAATCATTGGCTGTTCTCCAGCTCCATACAACAAGGTTTGAGTGGCTTATTCTTTGAAAATATCCTTTAACATTTCCTGGATAATGGGGCTTTCCTTTCCTTTTTCCTCAAAGTCTTTCAGGATCATTTTTAGGGCATGATCCACGATTTTCGATTTAGAAACCCGGGATTTTAATTTCTTTTGCATCAGGGTATTGATTTTCTCCCTGGCCTCATCAAGGTCGGCAAAGATTTCCTCGGAAAGGTAATGGGTTGTTTTCCGTTTGCTATCCTTGCGGCCGGCTTTCTTTTTTTTAGTTGTGTCGGCGGTGGAATTTTTAGCCCGGGCGGACTTGGCTTTTAATATTTCCTGATGGATGAGTTTGTTTAATTCCGCTATTTCATTATAGTCTGCTTCTGTTCCCCCGTTAAGCAGGTCATCCATGATGTCATGTTTTTTTGTTGCAGCCATAGAAAAATAGGTCCGAAATCGATGTTTCCGGCATGGGCCCGGCGGTGATTTTTAAATTATTTGTTTTTTTCAGTAAACAGTTTTGCATGGTGCTCAAGGAGGAACTGTTGCAATTTAAGTTCGATGTCCCGGCTCATGTCGATGATTTTCACCCCGCAGTGGTATTGGCCGGACTCGTCACAAGGAGAGATATGGGCGATTTTAGCCATAAAGACAAGGGAATTTTCGCCGATATACAGCTTGAACTCATAAGATGTTTCTGTTTGCAGCCGGCTCTTGTCTGGGGTGGTAATGCCGAGTCCCTGGCTGCCGATGTCAACCACCTGATAGCGCTGGCCGGCAATCTCTGCAAAGATTGAATCTTCGGGCAGGATCGGTTCTCGGAAGCTGTGGCGGATTATGCTTTTAAGGTTTGAGTCATCGGCGACGGAATCCTGTGGTTGGCGTGGCGCCTTTTTTAACTCCCATGGCTCTATCTCGTGAATATTTCGCTCTTTATCCGTCATGTGTTGTTGTCCTCGATGTCAGGGGTTTGGGAGTAGCGACATAGGACTGCTCTTTTAAAAATAAGGTGAAAGGCGCCAGCAGTTGTTCGTCTTTCTGAAGCCGAATATATCTACATTTAATTATTTATTAGCATTGGTGAAATTGTCAAGGGAAACCAGCCAGTTGTTCCTTGCTGTTCCGCATGACCTGAGCCGTGAAAAAAAATATCGGAACCGACCTGCTCGATAATGGGTGGTTTTTTCGTTGTCCGGCCGAGCTGTCGATTTTAGTGGTTCTTGATAAGTTACGCTGGGGGCAGGTCTTTGTCGTTTGCCCAGGGCAGGGTGGGGAGCGCGTGTAACCGCTTGATATATTCGCCTTCGTCATACTTGCGATCTTTCTGGAACAAATCGAGAACCTCGTAGCCGACAACATAGCCGATCAACTGCAGGGCTCTATCTCTGGAGAGGCCTTCTTTGGTTAATCTATCCAGGGTTTGCGCGGTTTCCGGCGGGGTTTTCGTCTCGAGTTGTTGCTCGATCACCTTCAGGATGGCCTGGCGCAGTTGTTTGTTTTTTTGTCGATCATCCATGGTTATCGCTGTTTTTCAAAATTTATTGAGAGAAGTTTAGCTGTGTTAACTAAGGGCCGGCTTGTCATCATAACGAAATTGCCGGGAATCTCAATCCCATAAAAAAAATCCCATAAAAAAATCATGGGATTTGGGGGCAATTTAAAAAACGGTGCGGCGGGTTATAGTTCCGGGTATCGAATCTTGAGGGTTTCCTTGCCGGGTTGCTTTTCTATTTTAACCTGAAGTTCCACCTGGCCGTTTTTCAGGCCGAGAATCAGCGGCAGCGATCCTTTGTCCTCTTCCAAATGAAGGATGGCGCGGATGATGTTGATGATTTCGGCAAATAAGGCGGGATGGGGGGCGCGCAAGGCGATTTTATCATGGTCGGTCTTGATGGTGACGGTGATCTTATCCTGTTTCTTTTTCAAGGTAAGTCGGACTGCTTTCTCGGTCAGGCCGTATAAAATTGCCAGGGCAAGATACTTGAAGCCTTCTTCGCTGGAATCGGCGCCGGGGGAGTCCGCCACTTTTTGTATTGTTGAGGGGTAGTCGGTGTCCATGAAACATTCGCACATCTCGATAAGTTTAAGGTGGGCGTTGGGATCGTGAATTTCCACTTGGGCTCCTTTGTTATGTTTTAAAAGGGATCGGGACCATGTTTTCTCATCTGTCATGATCATATGTGTCGGTTGTTTCTGTCAAGGGAAATGCGCTTAGCCGGTGAAGCTAATTGCGCTAATTTATGGCTCTCTCGGGCTTTTTGTCAAAGAGTTTTGACAGGGTGAGGGCGGCCTGCTATATTTCCGGGGCTAAGGTTCGCAATCAAATGATTTATTATCATAGTTATAATGGAGAGATCGAGATGAATAACGATAAGTCGCAAGCTTTGTTTAAAAAGGCGCAACAATATATACCAGGTGGGGTTAACAGTCCGGTAAGGGCGTGTAAGTCAGTGGGCTGTGATCCTCTTTTTGTACAAAAGGCCAACGGCGCCAGGGTTGTCGATGTGGACGGCCATGAGTATGTCGATTTCGTTTGCTCATGGGGGCCGATGATCCTGGGGCATACTCCCCCGGCGGTTATGGATGCCATCCGGGAGACCATGGTTAACGGCACCAGCTTCGGCGCTCCCTGTGCGCTTGAGATCGATTTGGCCGAGCTGGTGGTTAACGCCTTGCCTTCCGTGGAAAAGGTTCGTTTCGTCAGCTCGGGCACCGAGGCGACCATGAGCGCCATCCGGCTGGCCCGGGGTTATACCAAGCGCAATGTCGTGGTCAAGTTTGACGGTTGCTACCACGGCCATGCCGATAGTTTTCTGGTGAAGGCCGGTTCAGGAGTTATCACCCTGGGCATTCCGGGCAGCCCGGGCGTGCCCGATGATATCGTGAAAAATACCATCTCCATTCCGTACAATAACGTTGAGGTTCTGGAAAAAACCCTGCGCAACGAGAGCCTTGATATTGCCTGTGTGATCATGGAGCCGGTTGCCGGGAATATGGGGGTGGTGCAGCCTTCCCCTGAGTTCATGCAGGCGGTGCGGGCCCTTACCGCCGAGCTGGGGATTGTTCTCATCTTTGACGAGGTTATCACCGGCTTCAGGTTGAGTCTGGGCGGCGCCCAGCAATATTTCGGCATCAATCCCGATCTCACCTGTCTGGGTAAGATCATCGGCGGCGGACTGCCGGTGGGTGCTTACGGCGGCAAGAAGGAGATCATGGATAACATTGCCCCGGACGGGCCGGTCTACCAGGCCGGGACCCTCTCCGGTAACCCGCTGGCCATGGCGGCCGGCGTTGCCACCATCAATGAACTGGCCAAGCCCGGGTTTTACGAGGGGCTCGAGGCCAAGGCCGCCGGTTTTGCCGCCGAGCTGACTGGCTTGGCCGAGAGGTATCTGCCCGGCCAGACCACCCTGAATCGGGTCGGTTCGATGATGACCGCTTTCTTCGCCTCTGAGCCGGTTGTCGATTTTGAGTCGGCGATGAAGGCGGATACCGTAAGGTACGGCACTCATTTCCGTCAGATGTTGAGTCAGGGAGTGTGGCTGGCGCCCTCGCAGTTTGAGGCGGCATTTATCTCCGCGGCCCAGACGGATGCGGACTTGAGCTTCGCGCTTGAGAAAACTGAATGGTCATTCAAAAAGTTGGCTGGAAAGTAAAAAAGCCGTTGACTTTGGGGGGAGGCCATGATACCAATCGGAACGATTTCTATAATAGAAGGCATGTGGGTTTTGAGGCTGATGTGATGACGAAAAACCTAGGCAGCCGTGAAGAAATCAGGAAATTGCTGACCGATTACAGTACGATCGGGATGACCGTTGCTTTTTCGGTGATCATCGGTTTCGGGATCGGTTGGTGGCTCGATCATAAGGTCTTTGACGACAGGATCCAGCCGTGGTGTACCTTTATCGGTCTGGCCTTTGGTATTTTTGCCGGTTTTAGGAACCTTTATCAGCTGGCAATGCGCCAGGATTTTAAAGACGATGATTCCGGCAAAAAATGAGACGGTAGAGGTTTCGGTTCAGAAGGTCGAGATTTTGAGCTGGTCGCTGATGCTGGCCATGACCTTTGCCGGGTGGCTTATTTTTTCAGCGGCGATCGGACAAGCCCTTTTTGTCGGCGGTTTTCTGGTCAATGTGAGCTTCTGGCTGCTGAAGCGTGATCTGGTTAAGCTGCTGGCCGGGGAGTTGATCGGGGTCAAGGCCAGATTTTTGTTGAAATATTATGCCAGGCTGTCGGTGCTGGCTGTAATTTTTTTTATTTTAATTAAGTATGTTCCCTTGAATATTCCAGCTCTGCTGGTGGGCCTGTCGACCGTGATGGTCAGCATTGTCTTCACCATGGTCCTGGAAGCCAAGAAGTTTATCGGAACATGAAGGAGGATTCGAGGTTATGGAGCATCCGATACTATTTATCTCGCTGATTTTGGAAAAGTTGGGTTTGCCGGTTCCCCATGGACTGGTCGGTGATACCGTCCTGGCCAAGCTTGTTTCTCCCCATATGACCTATACCTGGCTGGTCATGATTTTTCTTATCGTTATCGCTAAAATCACCATCGGCAAGATTGAGATGGTTCCCGGCAAGGGGCAGAATTTCTGGGAAGCGATCATCAGCGGCCTGGAGACCTTTTATGTGGAGAACATGGGGGTCGAAGGCGCCAGGATGCTGTTTCCCATGCTTACCTCTTTCGCGCTGTTTATCCTGATCGGCAACCTGGTCGGCTTGATGCCCGGTTTCATGTCGCCGACCTCCAATATCAATATCACCCTGGGCTGCACCCTGATTGTCTGGGTTACCTCCCATGCCCTCGGCCTCAAATACCATGGTTTCGGTTACATCAAGCACTTCCTCGGACCCATGCCTTGGTTGATTCCGCTGATGTTCCCCATTGAGGTGATCAGTAACTTTGCCCGGATTCTTTCGCTCTCCATTCGTCTTTTCGGTAACATCATGGCCAAAGAGATTCTGCTTGCCGTTCTCTTCATGTTGGCCGGCGCTTATTTCGGGCCGCTGCCCATTCTCTGCCTCGGCGTATTGGTGTCCTTCGTCCAGGCGGGTGTTTTCGTACTCTTGAGCGTGGTTTATTTCTCCGGTGCCATGGAGCATGCCCATTAAGGGTAATTGATGAACAAACGTTGACAAATTTTTGTCATTTTTTTGAAGAAGGCCAAATTAAAGTTTTTCCAGGAGGAAGTAAAATGAAAAAAGTAAGTTTTCTGTCTACCTTGATGGTACTTGGGCTGAGCAGTGTAGCCATGGCATCTGAGCATGCCGAAGCAGCAGTTGCCGGCGCTGGTGGTATCACCAACGTTGCCATCGTCTGTATCGCCGCCGCCCTGGCGGTTGGTCTTGCCGCACTTGGTTGTGGTGTTGGTATGGGTGGTGGTATCGGCGGCGCCTGTACCGGTATTGCTCGTAACCCCGAGGCTTCCGGTAAAATCACCGTAACCATGATCCTTGGTCTCGCTCTGATCGAGTCTCTGACCATTTACGGTCTGGTTATCGCCTTCATTCTTCTTTACGCAAACCCCTTCCAGGCAATGCTGTAAGATAGAAATCCGGCGACCGGCTTTTTGTAAGCCGACCAAAAGATTGTTAAAGGCTGCAGGAGTTTTCCTGCAGCCTTTTTGTATTTCGGGTATAAGATGCAGCCATGGATGATTTTCTGATCAAGCCGCGCCGTGAGGGGCGGGACCCATTGCTCAATGATTACGGGCTGTTGTTGGTTAATCCCGCCGAGGCGGTCGCCGCCCAGAAAAAAGCGGTCAAACAGGGATGGCTGCGCCATTTTCTGTTTAACAGTCAGCTCTATACCGACCCGGACGGGATTGGTTTTTGGGCCGGGCCTGCCGTGGGCGCGCCCATGGCGGTGATGGCTCTGGAGAAATTGATCGCCCTGGGTGCGCGCAAAATTCTGGTTTATGGCTGGTGCGGGGCCATTATGCCCGGGGTGCATATCGGCGAGCTCGTCATGCCGACCTGGTGTTTGAGTGAAGAGGGCACCTCTGCGCATTATCGCCGGAGGGCGGTTACGCCTGAGACCTCCGCTGGCCTGGCTGATCGCTGGGCCGCGGAGTTTATAAAGGCCGGTTTTGCCTGTCGCCGGGGGCCGGTCTGGACCACCGACGCGCCCTACATGGAGACGAAGGCCAAGGTGCGGCAGTGTCAGGAGCAGGGCATTCTCGGGGTTGATATGGAGTTGGCGGCCCTTTGCACCGTGGCCGCGGTTCGCGGCATTGAACTGGCCGCGGTTTTTCTGGTCTCCGATGAGTTGTGGCACGATCAATGGAAATCCGGTTTTTCAAGTAAGGCGTTCAAGGCCGAGAGCCGTGCGTTGCTTGAATTCGTTTTTGATAATTGCAGAGTAATGGCTGGTTGAGGTTTGAATTGATGGCGCAAAAGGTATTTATCGTAAGTCTTGGTTGCCCCAAAAATCTGGTTGATTCGGAAATGATGCTGGGGGTTTTGGCAGAGTCGGGGTTTCTTCCCTGCGACTCCAGCGAGGAAGCCGATCTGTTGCTGGTTAATACCTGTGGTTTTATCCAGTCGGCGGTGGAAGAGGGTATCGACGAAATCCTGGCCCTGGTTGATGTGAAGTTGGCCCATCCCGAGAAAAAACTGGCGGTGGTTGGTTGTATGGTGCAGCGTTACGGTGCCGATCTGGCCAAGGAGTTTCCCGAGGTGGACCTGTTTGTCGGCACCGAGGGCACCCAGAATATTGGTGAGCGGCTGCAGGGCCTTGCCGGGTCAAGCTTTAATAAGGTGCAGCTCGCCGCGCCGACCTTTCTCGTCGACAGCACCATGCCCAGGCGTCTATCCACCCCTGCCCATCGCGCCTATATGAAGGTGACCGAGGGCTGTTCCAATCGCTGTACTTATTGTATGATCCCCTCCTTGCGCGGCCCGTTGCGCAGCCGGAGCCTGGATGATCTGGTGGCCGAGGCCAGGATTTTGGCTGCGGCCGGTATCAAGGAGTTGACCCTGGTGGCGCAGGATCTGACCGCCTATGGCCATGATCTCGGCCCGGGTTCCGCCCGGCTGGTAGACCTGCTCACCGCGATTTTAGCGGAAACCGAGATTCCCTGGCTCAGGCTTCTTTATCTTTACCCTGTTCGGGTTGACGAAAGGCTATTGCGATTTATGGCCGCCCAGCCCCGGATAGTACCCTATCTTGATATCCCGCTGCAGCATGTGTCAAGCAAGGTGCTCAAGGCCATGAACCGGCCCTACACCCGTGAGCAGGTTGGCGGCTTGATGCGGTTGATCCGTGATCATCTGCCCCAGGCCGCAATCAGGACTACCTTCATGGTCGGTTTTCCCGGCGAAACCGAAGAGGATGTCGACCAGATTGCTTCTTTTATGGAGGAATATCGTCTGGCCCATGTCGGCATCTTTGAATACTCAAACGAAGAGGGCTGTGCCGCCCATGCCATGGCTGATCAGTGCCCGGATGAGGTCAAGGCGGCCCGCCGCGCCAGGCTGATGGAGCTGCAGGCATCGATTTCCCTGGAGTTGAATAAGCAGATGGTTGGGCAGGTTCAGCAGGTGCTGGTGGAGGGGGTCAGTAAGGAGACCGACTTGCTCCTTGAGGGACGCACCGGTTTTCAGGCGCCGGATATCGACGGTTGTGTTTATATCAATTCAGGAGAATGCGCGCCGGGTGAGTTTGTCGACGTACTGATTACCGAGGCGCATCCCTATGATCTGGTGGGAGAGTTGGTTGAAGCGCAAGGGTAGTTCGGCAACTCGGATCAGTCAGCTGCGTTGTTGACCTGTTCCTTGAGTTCTTTGCCGACCTTGAAAAAAGGAAGCTTTTTGGGCTTTACCTGAATTTTGTCACCGGTTTTCGGGTTGCGACCATAATAGGTGTCATAGGTCTTAACCACAAAGCTGCCGAATCCCCTGATTTCAATACTGTCGCCGTTTGCCAGTGCATCGGCCATGGCATCAAGGATGGTGTTGGTTGCCGAGCTCGCGTCGCGCAGGGAGATTTTCATTTCTTCTGCGAGTGCTTCGATCAGTTCTGATTTGTTCATTGCCTTGTTCTCCTGATGTTTCCCCCCCTCCCTATTTCAGTGGAAAACTATATTAAATACGGGAAGATAAACTATCTTATACAGCTAAGTATTCAATTGTAAAGAGTATTTTTATTAAAAAATTCGGTTTATTTCAACCGGGGTCAAATATCGGTATTCCCCGGTGGGGAGCGAGCCCAGTTTAAGGTTGCCGTAGGCGATGCGTTTGAGGTGGAGGACGCGATGGCCGATGGCCTGAAACATCAAGCGTACCTGGCGTTTGCGGCCTTCGTGGATGGTGGTTTCGATGGTGGTTGATTTGTGATTTTTCTCGACAATCCTGATCTTGGCCGGCCAGGTTTTTTTTCCTTCGATTTCAATCCCTTTTTCCAGCAGGTGCAGTTTTTCTTCCGAAGGATGGCCGGCAACGGTGGCCAGATAGGTGCGTTTGATTTCAAAACTGGGATGGAGTATCCGCTGGGCAAAATCCCCATCATTGGTAAGGATCAATGCCCCTTCCGTGTCAAAATCCAGGCGGCCCACCGGAAAGACCCGGGCTTTAATGCCCTTGAGCAGGGCGGTGATAATGGGGCGGCCCTGGGGGTCGCTCAGGGTGGTTACATAGCCTTTGGGTTTGTTGAGCAAGAGGTAGATCTTTTCTTCTTCAACCGAAATCGGCTTGCCGTCAAAGGTTATCTTCTGTCGTGTCGGGTCAACTCTGAAGCCCATTTCCGTGACCACCTTGCCGTCCACCGCTACTTTGCCCTGGCGGATCAGCTCTTCGGCGTTGCGGCGGGAGGCGATCCCGGCCTTGGCCAGAATTTTTTGCAGTCGTTCTTCCATGGTGTGTTATTGGCAATTGCCGTTCAACGGCGAAGGTCGGCAGGGTTGATGCTGTCGATGGGAAAATGATGAGACCGGAATGGTCGGGGCGTCTGGTTATGCCGTATAGTCGCCGCGGCGGAATTTGGCGGCTTCAAGATACGAGATCGTTGCCACCCGGTCAAGCAGTGCGGCCAACGGGTCGTCGATGGGCAGTTGCTTTTTCATCTCGATCAAGGCGGCGGTGTCGTCTTCGAGGGCGGCGGCATATGGTTCAAGATCCCGTGCGGAAAAACGGGGGTCGGCAAGGGCCGCGCTGAATGAATCCAAGGTGTCGATGGTCGATTCGCTCATGGTCAAGCCCTCGGTGCGAAGGCCTGCCGGAGTCTGGTTCGGTACTGGGCTAACCTGGGCGGTCGGCTCGGTTTTTTCGGATTGGGTCAGACTCTGCATTTCATTGCGCAACAAATCGTCAAATTTGGTGGCGCCGGCTTTGTTTGCCTTGGTGTCCGTCTTGCCGAGCCCCTGCTGGCCGGGGTAGATATCATTGATTTTCATGTAAGCCCTCTTGGATGCGAAAAAACCTGTTTATACAATATATAATCGGTTTAATTATAGTCAACCTTAAATAGATATTGATAAAGGGCCGCTATTTTTTAATCACCGGTATTGCGGCGGCAGAATCTCGTGGATTTTGCCGTCCACCAGCCGTCTGGTCTTTTCATCCACCTCAAGCACATGGGGGTACCAGGGCTTCATCCGGCAGTCGAAGACCACCGGCGGCGTGAGGCCGACATGGAATCTGGCGACACTTGATGAGTTGGCATGGATGTCGGCGGCAGGTTCGATCCTGGTGAAAAAGGTCCAGAGGAATTCCTGGAGATTTTCCGTGGCCGCCTCGGCGTCATCCACCAACAGCGCCACCGGCCAGTCGGCCAGGCCCGGATGCTGGGCCAGTCGCTCGGGCAGGGTTTTATCCTGCTCATAGGAATCACCTTGGACCACCAGGGTGCCGGGGAGAAAAACCTTAGCCTTGCGGCAGCCGGCCGGCAGGTCGCCGGTAAAGGCTTCCGGCAGCACGCGGATGGCGTCCTTGCCCAGCCCCATCAGCATCGCCTTGGAGCCGTTGTTTACCGAGGGGCCGGTGTAATCCAGGGTGTCCTGGGAGACATTGGAGAGGACGTAGAGGTCGCGCTGCCAGTTGACCCGTTCCAGGACATGGACCCAAAGCTTCTTGAAATCCGCGACGTCAAGGTCGCCGTCGGTGACGATTAAAAATTTAGTGAGCGAGAGCTGACCTTCGCCCAGGATGCGCAGGCCCGAGGCAAAGGCTTCCCGTGGGTAGCGGTCGGTGACTCTGGCGGCGGCCAGGCAGTGAAAGCCGGTTTCGCCGAAGGTTTTCAGCTGGCGCACCCCGCTCATCACCAGGGGGAAAAGCGGCGAGAGCAGATCCTGGAGAAAGTCGCCGATAAAATAATCTTCCTGTTTGGGCCGGCCGACCACGGTGGCCGGATAGATGGCGTCTTTGCGGTGATAAAGGCGCTGGCTGTGGAAGACCGGGTAATCGTGGGTCAGGGAGTTGTAGCCGTAATGGTCGCCGAAAGGGCCTTCCGGTCGCCGTTCGTGGGGCGGCACAAAACCCTTGATCGCAAATTCGGCGGAAGCAACCATTCGGTGGTGGTTGCCGGCCGGATCATCAACCATCTGCAGTTTTTCGCCCAGGAGCAGGGAGGCGAGCATCAGCTCCGGGATGTTTTCCGGCAGCGGGGCGATGGCCGCCATCATCAGGGCCGGCGGGCCGCCGATAAAGAGGGTCATGGGCAGGGATTCGTTGCGCTGCTCGGCGGCATGGTAATGGTAGCCGCCGCCTTTGTGGATCTGCCAGTGGATGCCGGTGGTGGTGTCGTCGTGGCGCTGGATGCGGTACATGCCGAGGTTGTGGCCCCGGCCGTCAGGGTGCTCGGTATAGACCAGGGGCAGGGTGACAAAGGGGCCGCCGTCCGTGTCCCAGGAGGTGAGCATCGGCAGTTCGCTCAAGCGGGCCGGTTTCTGGCAGCACTCGAGAATGGGCGCGGTTTTGACTTTTTTCATGCCGACCTTGGTGGCCTGGCCCATCAGCGAACGCAGGGACCAGATTTTACCCAGGGAGGGGGGCATCAAGGTTTCCGCGGCCCTGACCAGATCGGTGACAAATTGTTGCGGCCGGCGGCCAAAGGCCAGTTCCAGGCGGCGGGCGGTGCCGAACAGGTTGGTGACCACCGGGAAGCTGCTGCCCTTGACGTTGGTGAACATCAGGGCCGGGCCCCCCTTGGCGATGACCCGGCGATGGATTTCGGCAATCTCAAGGTAAGGGTCGACCGGGGTGTCTATCACCAATAATTCGTTTTCTCGGCGCAGAATATCGAGGAATGCCCTGAGGTCTTTGACGATATTTTTACTCACCTTTGCTCTCTCCTTGATGATATGCTAATTTGATAGTATAGAAAGTTTTTAATCCTTGAGAAATAAGCGATGATATTCTTTTTTTGTCAAATGCTTATGCATCAGTTGCGAAAGAAAATCAAGGGTTGCCGAGATTTCCGAGTCGTCCATTCGCGGGATAATGGTTTGCATGAGGTTGGGTTCGGCAAATTTTTTTATAAAAGCGGCAAGTGATTTTTCGTCTGTGCCCCGGTTTAGGCCAAAGCATATTTCGCCGGCAGAGGGGGCTTGGTTGGGGGCGGAAGTTTTCTCGGTCAATTGTCTATATCCTTATTGGGTTAAATGTAACATGGCAAAAATGAATGTCGCCGGTAAATCAGCCGTTTGGGTTACCCTTGAAAACGGGGCTCAGTCCACCGACTCCCATGAGTTGATTAAGATGGCCCTGGCCCGCCTGCGAAAAAAAAGGGAGATGATCTCCCTGATGCATAAGGGTTATCAGTCCCCTAAGACCATTATAGTAGATTATGATGATCAAAGGCTTGAAATCGACAAGCCTTCCGATTGGCCCGGCACCCATAAGGTCGTTTATATTGTTTTCAGGGATGAAACTCTGGTCTGGAATCAGGCCCGGGTCAATGTGCTGAGTGTTACCGACCAAAGTATTTTCGTAAGCTTTCCGGGAAATCTGATCCGGCACCAGCGGCGGGCCAATTACCGGGTCGATGTTCCCAATGAAAGCACCGTTACCTTTATTTATAAAGATAAAATGTTTCAGGGCGCCCAGATTTCCGATGTCAGCGCCAACGGGATCCTGATGTGTACCGACAGCTACCTCCCTTTTGATCAAGGCGTTGAAATCGTGGGGATCACCTTGTTTTTTCCCGGCGCCGCCGATGATCTGGCCGTCGGCACCTCGATTCCCATTTCCAAGGGAAGGGTAATGCGCTATGCCCGGAACGACAATAAAAAATATTGTTACGGGATACTTTTCGACTTAACCATGAATGAAGAGGAATTGCTGTTGCAGTATGTCCGGCAACGGGAGCGGGATCTCCTGCGAAAGGGGTTGGTCGAATAAGTTATCGCAGATATTTGCCCGGTTAATCTCCTGTTATCTGCCAAAGCACCTTTCTTGATCGTGGTCCGTCGAATTCACAAAAAAATATTTTTTGCCAGGTTCCCAGGCACAGGTTGCCGTTTTCAATGAAGACGGTCACCGAGCTGCCCATGAGCGAGGCCATGACATGGGCCGGGGAGTTGCCCTCCAGATGCCGATAAGGGTGGTCGAGGGGGACGATCTTGCGCAGGGCCTCGATGATATCGGTCTGGACGGTGGGGTCTGCTCCTTCATTGATGGTGAGCCCCGCCGTGGTGTGGGGATTATAGATAATGCAGCATCCGTTGCGGATGTTGCTGTCGGCTACCGCTTTTGTTGTTTGCGCGGTGATATCGACCAGGTGCATGTTTTTTGAGGTGGAGACCTTGAATGATCCGGTGGCCATGGTTTTGGGTTCCTTTTTTTTGTAAACCAGCAGGGCTGGGCATGCTGGTTTTTGGGGATATTGCCAGCAAAATTGTATGGTTATGAGTATAATGCTTTGCTGAACATGTCAAATTTATTATCGGGCAAAGTAATTGTTTTATGGCCGATTTTAAAAGATATTGTGTTGGGCGGATGTGTTTGGCTGGTAAATATGGTACATTTGCCGGCGGTCTTTTTGCTCTTACGGGTTGATGGCGGGTGGCGCTATGGTTGACAAGGTGTTGCAAGGTTTGCAGTGGCTCGGCCACGATGGTTTTTTGCTCATAAGTGAGGGCAAGAATATCTATATCGATCCTTTCCGGATTTCGGACGGGTTGCCGGCGGCCGATCTTATTCTGATCACCCACGAGCATTACGACCATTGTTCTCCCGAGGATGTGGCAAAAATACAACAGGCCTCCACCGTAATTGTTACCGAACCCCGGGCGGCGACAAAGCTTGCCGGCGAAATTATAACCATGGGACCGGGGGAGAGTCTGGAGCTTGAAGGGATAACCATTGAGGCCGTTCCTTCATATAATATTAATAAGCAGTTCCATCCCCAGGGTAACCGGTGGCTTGGGTTTGTGTTGGCGGTCGGCGGCGTCAGGCTTTACCATGCCGGGGACACCGATTATGTTCCCGAGATGCGGGAGGTGCGGGCCGATATCGCCCTGCTGCCCGTTTCCGGAACCTATGTTATGACCGCGGCAGAGGCGGTGCAGGCGGCGTTGGCGATCAATCCCAAGATTGCGGTGCCCATGCATTATGATGCCGTGGTCGGCACCGCTGATGATGCCGGGCGTTTTGCCGAAGGCCTGATCGGGCGGGTCAGGGTGGAAATTTTAAAGAAAAGATAATATGGATTATTTTCCTGTCTGTCTTCAGGTTGCCGGACGGTTATGTATCGTGATCGGCGGCGGCCGGGTGGCGGAACGCAAAGTTAAAAGTCTTCTGGCTTACGGTGCCAAGGTTAAGGTGATCAGCCCGGAGTTGACCGGCGCCCTGGCTTTGCTGCGTGATCAAGCGCAGATCGAGTGGCTGGCTCGGCCCTACCGGCAAGGAGATCTTGGCGGCGCTTTTCTGGTCATCGCCGCCACCGACGATCCGGCGGTGCAGGATCAGGTTTTTGCCGAGGCGGAAACCAATAACACCCTTTTAAATGTTGCCGATGTGCCGAATAGGTGTAATTTTATCCTGCCGGCCACCGCCCGTTCCGGGGATCTTTCCATCTCGGTGTCCACGGCCGGCAGAAGTCCGGCCTTGGCCGGCAAGCTGCGCCGGGAGCTGGAAAGCATGTTCGGCCCCGAGTATGGGGTTTTGCTTGGGGTGTTGGGGGCATTGCGGGAAATCGTTCTGGCCCGGGGTTACGCCCACGACGATAATAAGATTGTTTTTGGTAGATTGGCCGATCTTTCCATGGCCCAGTGGGTCAGGGATGGTCTTTGGGAAAAGATGGCAAAGCATATTCAGGATGTGTTGGGTGATGATGTTGATCTGTCCTGCCTTGAGAGTGCGAAAGTCAAGTATCAACAAGCTACGGGAGCAGTAATATGACCCTGCTTTTTCATTTTACTCTTTTTGTTTACGGTTTGGCCACGGCCGCTTACCTGGTTTATTTCGTCTCCCGGAACAAGATGGTTCGCACCGCTTCCCGGTCAATCTTGCTCGGTGCCGGGGGCTTGCATACCATTTATCTGGTGGCCCGCTATGTGGAGGTGGGGCATACGCCTCTGACCAGCAATCATGAGGCGGTTTCCTTTTTTGCCTGGTCCGTGACCTGGGCCTTTCTTTCGTTTCGCTGGCGCTATCAGGTGAAAAATTTCGGGGCCTTTGTCTCCCCGCTGGTTGCCGTTCTCATGCTGATCGCCGCCTTTTCTTCCCAGGAGGCGATCTCCTTGCCGCCGGCCTTGCAGAGTTTATGGCTGCCGGTGCATGCCAGTGTCGCCATCATGGCCAACGGCTTTATGGCGCTGGCTTTCTGCGGCGGCCTGATGTATCTGCTCCAGGAGCGGGAGATCAAGAAGAAAAAATTCGGTGTTTTTTATGACCGGCTGCCCTCCCTGGAGGCCCTGGATAATCTGAACCAGCATTGTCTGGCCGTGGGCTTCCCTTTGCTCACCCTGGGAATCATCACCGGTTCGGTCTGGGCCAAGCAGGCCTGGGGTTCATACTGGCAATGGGATCCCAAGGAAACCTGGTCGTTGATTACCTGGCTGATCTACGCGGCCATCCTCCACCAGCGGCTCACCGTGGGCTGGCGCAGGCGGCGGGCGGCGATCATGGCCATTGTCGGCTTCTCGGCGGTGCTTTTCACCCTGTGGGGGGTGAACTATTTGCTTGGAGGGGCGCATTCCTATGCTGGCTGATGGAATAGTCATCATCGGGGTGAATCATAAGACCGCGCCGGTTGCGATTCGGGAAAAGCTGGCCTTTCCCGAAGATTGCGGCGTGCCGCTTATGACCCTGATGGATATCGATGGTTGTGACGAGTGCTGTTTTCTTTCCACCTGCAATCGGGTGGAGGTGGTTTTTTCAGGGAGAGATCATGGGGAGGCCTCCCGGGCGGTTAGGCGGTTTCTTTTTTCCAATACCGGACTTTCGGACGAAGAGGCCCAAAAATACAGCTATTTTTATCAGGGCCGGGATGCGGTGGACCATTTATTCAAGGTCGCGGCAAGCCTCGACTCCATGGTTGTGGGTGAGCCGCAGATTTTAGGGCAGCTGAAGAAGGCTTACCGGGATGCGGCGGAGCATAAAACCACCGGGGTGATTTTAAATCGGCTTTTCCATAAATCTTTTTCCGCCGCGAAAAGGATCCGCACCGAAACCAATATCGGCGGCAGCGCCGTTTCCATCAGTTTTGCCGCGGTTCAGCTGGCCAAGAAGATTTTCGGCAAGCTGGAGGATAAAAGTGTGCTGCTGGTGGGGGCCGGCGAGATGGCGGAACTGGCGGCCGAACACCTGGTCAGTCAGGGGATCGGCCGGGTGGTGGTGGCCAATCGGACCCTGGAGCGCGCCGCAAAACTGGCCCAGCGGTTTAACGGTACCGCGGTGGGGCTTACCGAATTGCTCGATAAGCTCGCCGATGTCGATATCCTGATCAGCTCCACCGGCGCCACCGACCTGATTCTGCGCAAGGATGAGGTGAAATCGATTATGCGGCAGCGCCATAATCGCCCCCTGTTTTTGATTGATATCGCCGTGCCCCGTGATCTTGATCCTGAGCTTAATGATCTTGACAACGTCTACCTCTATGATATCGACGACCTGAAGAATGTGGTGGACATCAACAAGGCGGAGCGGGAAAAAGAGGCGAGCCGGGCCGAGGGGATTATTGCGGAAGAGGTGATCAAGTTCGGCCAGTGGCTCGAGTCCATGGAGGTGGTGCCCACCATTACCGCCCTGCGTCAGAAGGCTAATGCCATCCGTGATAGTGAGCTGGCCAAGACTATGGGCAACTTGAAGAATATCACCCCCCAAGAAAGAAAGTCCATTGAGATGATGGCCAATGCCATCGTTAATAAATTGCTGCACGCCCCGATGAGTTTCATCAAGGGTGGCAACGGTGCTAACGGTGGCTGTGAGCACCGGCAGGTCAACCTTGACCTGTTGCGGCAACTCTTTGATCTGGATCGTGATTCTTCCGATGAATAGTCTTTTTTTTGAGATGGGCCCGTTGAAAATATTTGACATGTCGGGTGTCGATGGGTAATATGTCCTGCTTTATTGCTGGGTGTCATTTCCGTTTGGAAATTGTTGCCGACCTTTTTGTCCGTGGCGGGCAAGGGCATCTCAAGCGACACCGCAGCTGCTGAAAGACAGCAAAACAAAGGATCGGGACCAAAGGTCTCAGGCCGCAACAGTAAGTAATAAGGATAAAGATTATGAGCAAAAGAACTTTTCAACCAAGTAACCTGAAAAGACACCGTAAACATGGTTTTCGTGCCAGAATGGCAACCAAGGCCGGACGTGCTATCCTCAACAGTCGCCGGGCTAAAGGCCGCAAAAAGCTGTCTGCATAACCGCGGTTAGGCGGGGTGGTTTTGTTGGTGCATGAACGACGGGGGCAAGCTTGAAATCCTTGGCCTTGCCGAAGTCGATGCTGCTGACCAAGTCCTGGCAGTACCGTAATGTGTATAGTCAGGGGCAAAGGGTGCGCGGCAAGGAATTCAGTTTGATCTGTCTGCCGAACAGTGCCGGCCATAACCGGCTTGGCGTCAGTGTGCACGGCGTGAAGCTGGCGGTTCGCCGGAACAGGATCAAGCGGATTGTGCGGGAATTTTTTCGACAGAATCGGGAAGTTATCACGCCTGCTTCTGATGTGGTTTTTGCGGTGCGCTCGGGTTTTGCCTATGCTACGCCGCAAGAAATATCTTTGGCGGTTCGAAAACTTCTTGAAGATCAAGCCGGCAGACGGATTCGGGGATGACGACGGATTTGTTTTGCCGATCTTGGTTGTCCCTGCCCAGCGGGTGTTTTCTTGATTGAGGTTCAACTTCCCGGAAAGGGGATTGACGTGAGAAGATTGTTGATCACGATGGTAAGGGGCTACCAGCTTTTTATCTCGCCTTTATTTCCCCAGACTTGTCGATTTTATCCCACCTGTTCCCAATATGCCATCGAAGCCATCAGCCGGCACGGTGTCGGTCGCGGCGGCTATCTCGCTTTGCGGCGGCTTCTGCGTTGCCACCCTTTTCATCCGGGCGGGTTTGACCCGGTTGATAAATCCTTTTAAAAACGGTTCGCTTACGGCTGTTGATTGCGGCGCAGCTTTTCGGACCTGACGAGGAATAACGATTAATGGAAACCCAAAGAATCTTTTTGGCCATATTTCTCTCTTTGGCTATCTTGCTAGGTTATCAGTATTTTTTTGTAGCTCCTCTTCCCGTTGTTCCCAATAATATTGAGAACCAGCAGCAGGATATTGTCGCCCAAGCGCCGGATAAGCTCGCCGAGAAAGCGATTGTTTCCGCCGCGGCCATAATCAATGCCGGTGGCGAGTCGGCCGCGCCGGCCAGGGTGGGACGTGATATCGCGATTGATACCGCGCTCTATCAGGCGGTTGTCAGTGAAACCCGCGGCGCGCTTAAAAGCTTCCGGCTTAAAGATTACCGGGAGACGATCGACAAGGATTCCGGCGACAAGGAATTGCTGCACACCTCGGTTGCCGAGGGTTTGCCCCTGGACTTTTCCTGGGGGGTTGAGCCGGCCCAAGCGCCGGTGGCCATTTTCGAGGCGGACCGGGAAAGCATTGCCACCGCCAAATCAGGCGCCGCCACCCTCACCCTTAAGAGCCGCCAGGCTTCCGGCCTTGAAATCACCAAGGCGATTACCTTCAGCGATCAGGATTATCTGCTCAAGGTTTCGGTGGACGTCTATAACACCACCGATAATCCGGTGCAGGGCGCACCCTATATGACCTTGACCAACCGCTCTTTTTCCGGCAGCGGCGGCGTGAGCAGTCAATATGTTTTTAACGGTTCCGCCGTGCTCATTGACGATATGCTTGAGGAGATCAATGTGGACGATCTCAAGGGGGCCAGCAAGAGTTTTACCGGTAATGTCGGCTGGGCCGCCTATGAAAATAATTATTTCCTCTGCAGCGTGGTGCCAGAGGGCAAGGGGCAGCATACCGCTCATTTTCGGTTGACCGGGGATGATGTGGTGACCACGGTTCTGGCCGGAGTCGCGGATCTGGTGCAGCCCGGTGGCCATCTGCAATACAATTATTCTGTATATTGCGGTCCTAAGAAACTGGAAACCCTCAAGGCGGTTGGTTTCGATCTGGAGCGCACCGTCAACTTCGGTTGGTTTGACGTAGTGGCCAAACCCACCTTGTATCTGATGAACTTCCTCTACAAATATCTCGGCAATTATGGGGTGGCGATCATTCTGGTTACGGTTATCATCAAGCTGGCGTTCTGGCCTCTTACCGTTAAGGGAATGAAGTCGATGAAAACCATGCAGAAGCTGCAGCCCAAGATGGCCAAGATTCGCGAGAAGTTTAAAGACGATAAGCAGCGGCAGCAGCAGGAGATGATGAAGCTTTATCAGACCTATAAGGTTAATCCGGTGGGCGGTTGTCTGCCCATGGTCGCCCAGATCCCGGTGTTTTTTGCCCTTTATAAGGTACTGTTGCAGACCATCGAACTCAGGCACGCGCCCTTTATGTTGTGGATTCATGACCTTTCCGCGCCGGATCGGTTGTTTATCGGTTTTGACATCCCCATGCTGGGTGGTCTGCCGGTCTTGACCCTGCTGATGGGGGGCAGTATGTTTATCCAGCAGAAAATGACCCCTTCCGCCGGGGATCCGACTCAGCAGAAGGTAATGATGTTTTTGCCGGTGGTGTTTACTTTTATGTTTCTCAATTTTGCTTCCGGGTTGGTATTGTACTGGTTTATTAATAACTTGCTGTCAATCGGTCAGCAGTACATGATTAACCGACAAGTCGATTAGGTGAGAGTCGTCGGCTGGGGAATGTTGGGCCGACAATAAATAAGTAGCGCCTATTGGGTATGCCGGATCCACGGCTTCTGAGTGGTAAGGGTCATGGCGTCTCAATAAGGCCGTAATCAAGGATTTTTAGCTATGTCTGCGAAGATGGAATATAATGGAAGTGACGTTGATGAGGCGATCCGTAACGCTTGTGCCGCATTAAAGGTTGAGCGTGATCAGGTTGATGTTGAGATTGTCGCCACCGGATCCACCGGGGTTTTCGGTATTTTCGGCCGCAAGAAGGCCGTGGTTCGGGTCGGCCTTAAAAATGGCGGGGCCAAGGGCAAGGCGCAGAGCCGTCCCGCTCGTGCCGGCCAGGATGAAGCGGTGGTTAAGGTGCGCAGCAAGCGCGAGGATGTGGTCGGTGATCCTGTTTCCGCCGAAGATATCGAGCTTATCAAGTCCGATCTTGGGCAGATCCTTGCGCTGATGAACTGTCCGTCTGAAATAACCATTGATCAAGACGCCAACAACAAGGTCCATGCCCATATCAGCGGCGAGCATGTCGAGGTTATTGTCGGGGCCGAGGGGCAGACCCTGGATGGCCTTCAGTATTTAATGCGCAAGATCATCACCCGCAAGTTTCCGCAGAAGGTTCTTTTCTCGTTGGATGCCGGTGATTTCAGGAGTAATCGTACCGAGGAATTGCAGGAGCGGGCGGTGCGGCTTGCCCAAGAGGTAAAGGATACCGGCAAGACCAGAACCATTCCGGCCATCAACCCTGCGGAACGGCGGATTGTTCATATGGCGCTGCAGAATGACACCGAGATCAGAAGCCGGAGCGTGGGTGATGGCATATTTAAGAAGGTGTTGATTTACCTGCCGGGCAAGGGCCGCAAGCGAACTTCGAGAAAACGTAAAGGCGGCGAAGCCCGTCCGCGCTGATTTCGTTTATTTTTTTTGTGAAGCGGTGTTCGTTTTTTTTAGCGGACACCGCCAACACGATTGAGGGTGAGGAGTATGGCCAAGCCGGATTATAATGAGGCCACCATCGCCGCCATCGCCACCCCGCCGGGCGCCGGTGGGATCGGTATTGTCCGGATCAGCGGCGGCCAGGCTTCGCCCATTCTGCATCAGATATTCATTCCCCGTAAACATCCCGCGAACTTTCTCTCCCACCGACTCTATTACGGCACCATCCGTGATCCCCGCACCGGCATGACCGTTGACGAGGTGTTGGCGGTTTATATGGCTGCCCCGCATACCTATACCCGAGAGGATGTGGTTGAGATTCACTGTCATGGCAGTTTTATTGTTCTCCAGCAAATTCTGGCCCTTATTCTGAGCTTTAGCGATACCCGGCCGGCAGAGTCCGGAGAATTTACCAAGCGGGCCTTTCTCAACGGCCGCATCGATCTTACCCAGGCTGAGGCGGTTGCCGACCTGTTGAGCGCCAAAACCCGGGAGGGGGCAAGCCTGGCCGTGGCTCAACTTCAGGGCGGACTGCAGGCCACGGTCTTAAAAATCCGTGACGCTCTTGTTGCGGTTCGTGCTATTATTGAGGTGGCCATCGATTTCCCCGACGAGGACGTGGAGATTCTGCATCCGCAGGTCATGGATCAACAGCTCCGGGATGAGGTGATTTCGCCCCTGAACGCCTTGCTGGCCAGGGTCGATACCGGCAAGCTTTTCCGGGATGGGATCTCGGTGGTGATCATTGGCCGGCCCAATGTGGGTAAATCAAGCCTGCTTAACACCTTGTTGCAGGAAGAGCGCTCCATCGTTACCGAGATTGCGGGGACCACCAGGGATACCATTGAGGAGTATCTCGATATTCGCGGGATTCCGGTGCGGATTGTCGATACGGCCGGGATCAGGGATACCAGCGAGACGGTGGAGGAAATCGGCATCCAGCGGGCCAGGCGGAAGCTGGAAGAGGCGGATCTGGTGTTGTTGATGGTCGATGGGGCGGTTGGTTTGCAAAATGAGGACCAACGGTTGTATGATGAGGTTGTCGGCAAAAAAATTATAGTGGTAGTCAACAAGATCGATATTGCTCCGGAGCAGGATCTGAGCCCCTGGCGGGAGGCGTTTGCCGGCTCGCCCCTGGTGGCGGTTTCCGCAAAAAACCAAACCGGGATTATCGACCTGGAGCAGGCCTTGTTCGAGATGGTGACCGGCGGCATTGCCCTGGAGGAAAGCAGCCAATGTGCGCCCAATGTTCGGCACGCCTCAGCCCTGCAACGGGCCGTGGTTGCCAGTCAGCAGGTCCGCCAGGGGCTTGCCGCCGATCTGCCCCCCGATCTGTTGGCCATTGATCTGCAGGTTGCGCTGGATCATCTTGCCGATATTGTCGGCGAGACGACCACCGAGGACGTGTTGGACCGGATATTCGCTGAATTTTGTATCGGAAAATAGCTTGTGACGAGTCGCCTGATTCGGCCGACGAGCTGAAGGAGAATCATGGGGCCTGCTCAAAAAAGTAAAGAGCTTGATCTTGATCAACAGGTTGATTTTTTAAAGAAAATTGTTTTCTTTAATGGTTTTGACGATCATGAGCTCAAGCAGTTTTTGCAAGTCAGCAAATGGTTGCGGGTGCCCAAGGATACCTTTATCATCAAAGAGGGCACCACCGAGCAAGCCTTTTATATCCTGGTTAAGGGGGCGGTTCGTGTAGAAAAAAGAACGGGTGACGATCATAAGCCGGTGGTGCTGACCACCCTGGCCACCGGTGATTGTTTCGGTGAAATGGCGATGGTCACCGCGATGAAACGCACCGCCGATGTCTTGTCCACCAAGGAGTGTTTTATTCTTCGGGTGGAGCCTGATATCGTCAGTACCTCCAATGTTTTTTTGCAGCTTAAGTTTTACAAGCGTTTCTGCGAGCTGTTGGTCAATCGTCTCGATCTTTCCAATCAGCGGATGGCGGGGGGCGGCAAGGAGAAGGTCGCCGAACCGCAAAAAAGCGAATCCGCGCAGGGGGAGCGGGATAAAAAGACCCTTGCATCTTCCGACACCCTCAAACTGCAAAAGCCGGTGGCCAAGGCGGCCCAGCTGGTTATCCCCCCCATGCCCTCGAAAGAGGATCGGCTTACCGCTTCCAAGTTGCAATATCGGGTCCGCCCTGAAAATGTGCTGCCGGTCAACCCGGCGGTTGCAGCGGAATTGACCAGAATATTGGCGCTTAAAGATGAGTCGGATAATACGAGGCGTTTTGCCGATCTGGTTTCACTGGATCCGGTTTTATGCTGCCGGGTGATCCAGACCGCCAATTCTCCATTTTATCGGCGCGCAGCCATGGTGGGCACCCTGCCCCATGCCATGGTTATTGTCGGGATCAAGCAGGTGCAAAAGGTGGTGGCGGAAGCCATCGAATCAAGCAAGAATGTCGTGGCCTTCAGCGGTTTTACTACGGTGGCGCAGGCCTTTTGGCAACATGGGGTGGTGGTCGGCAGGGTAGCCGAGATGCTGCGGGATGTTGTCCGGATCAGCATCTCGGCTGATCTTTACCTGTCCGGCCTGCTCCATGATCTGGGAATGTTTGTGGTCGACGGTATTTGCCCCAATTTATATCCGCAGTTGGCCGCGCCGAAACCTGAGATCAAGGATCTGTTTAAGGCGGAAAAAGAGTATGTCGGGGTGGACCACGGCCAGTTCGGGGTCTGGTTGGCAGAGGGGATCGGTCTGCCCCAACCCTATCTTGATGCAATGCGCTTTCATCATCAGCCGGAAAAGGCAACCACCAATCCGGTGCTGGTTGCCTTGGTGAGTCTGGCCAATATGTTTGCCGCCATGAAAGGGGCTTGTTTGGGCGAGGCGGTGGTTACCAAAGAGGATATTCAGCGTTCTTTTGCCTGGGTGCTCATTCAGGAGCATCATAAGCCGTTTATGGATGTGAATGTGATGCAGTTTATTGCTTCTTTTAGTGAGGAGCTCGATAAGACCTGGAACTCCATCACCGGGGATATTCTGCTCTAAGCCCGGAGTTGCCCGGCCGGCTTACGGGCCTCGCGGTTAGATCAGTCCATCGGTGAGAAAACATCCTTGGCCGCCCCGCATATCGGGCAGGTCCAGCCGGCGGGCAGGTCATCGAACGAGGTGCCCGGAGCAATGCCGGAATTAGGGTCGCCCTCTTCCTGGTCATAGACATAGCCGCATACGCTGCATTCATGGCGAGTACTCATCGGATTAGCTCCTTTTTTAAGGTTTTCATGCTCTGGTTGGGTTCGCTGGTTTATTTTGAGATTCATATAGATTATTGAGGAGAGAAAGGCTTGACGTCAATCTTTTTTATCGACAGGTTGTCGTTACTTTCGTTAAGAGGGAATGGTTCGCCTTGGTTGTTGAAGAAAAATATAGAGTGGCTGTGAGATGATTACAAAGGAAGAGGTGCTCAGTCGGGAGGAGATATCCCGGCGGGTCGCAGAGCTTGGCGCGGTTATTTCCCGTGATTATGCGGGGCGTTCTCTGGTAATGGTCGGAGTCTTGAACGGGGCCTATATTTTTATGGCCGATCTGAGCCGGGCGGTGGATTTACCGCTGGAGGTGGATTTTGTCCGGGTGGCGAGCTACGGGACCAATACCTGTTCGTCCGGCACCGTAAGTTTGGTTAAAGATGTCGAGCTCGAGGTTAAGGGGAAGGATATTCTGTTGGTTGAGGATATCGTTGACACCGGTCGCACCATTGCCCGGCTGCGGGAGATCTTTGCCAAGAAGGGCGCTCGGTCCGTGCGGATCTGCGCCCTGATCGATAAAAAAGAGCGGCGCGAGGTGGAAGTTGAGGCTGATTATGCAGGCTTTACGGTGGCCGATGGTTTTCTGGTCGGTTACGGCCTTGATTATGCGGAGCAGCATCGGCAATACCCGGCAGTTTATAAGATTGTCAGCGGGGTATAATCGTTAATGTTGTCGCTTCAGGAAAAAGACCGGCGCTATCTGTGGCATCCCTACACCCAGATGAAGGATTTTGCCGAGCGCGATCTGCTGTTGATCGATCGGGCCGAAGGCATACGCCTGATTGACGAGCATGGCCGCACCTATTTTGATACCATTTCCTCCTGGTGGTGCATCTTGCACGGCCATAATCATCCGACAATCAAGGCGGCGGTCATAAAACAGCTGGACCGGGTCGAGCAGGTGCTGCTGGCCGGCACCAGCCATGAAGCCGCTATTCTGTTGGCCGAGCAACTGGTTTTGCTCACCCCGCCTAATCTGACCAAGGTTTTTTATTCGGACAACGGTTCAACCGCCTGCGAGATTGCGTTTAAGATGTCGATCCAATACTGGCGGCATGTCGGCCAACCCCAGCGGAACCAGCTGGTGGCTTTGGAGCGGGGTTACCATGGCGACACCATCGGCACCATGAGTCTGGGCGGCACCCCGGAATTTCACGGCGCTTTTGCCGGGATGCTTTTTGATTCCCATCGTCTGCCGTCGCCTTATTGTTTCCGCTGTCCTTATGGGTTGGCGCAAGCGAGCTGCGACTGTGAGTGTCTGCAGCCCTATGTCGACCTGCTGGCCAAGCAGGGTGAGCAGATTGCCGCTCTGATTATTGAGCCGTTGATTCAGGCCGCCGGGGGCATGATTATCTACCCGGTTAAATATCTTGAAAACATCGTGGCGTTGAGCCGGACCCATGGGGTTCATCTTATTTTTGACGAGGTGGCCACCGGCTTCGGCCGAACCGGCACCATGTTTGCCATGGAGCAGGCCGGGGTGTCGCCTGATTTTCTTTGTCTGTCCAAAGGGCTGACCGCGGGTTATCTGCCCATGGCCGCCACCCTCACCAGCGAGGAGGTTTACCAGGCCTTTTACGGCGATTATCAGGAGGGGAAGACCTTTTTCCATGGCCACACCTTTACCGGTAATCCGGTGGCCGCCGCCGCGGCGTTGGGGTCGTTGCAGGTTTTTGCCGAAGAACAGACCATGGCCGGGTTGCCGGAAAAAATCCAGCGCCTCCATGGTAGGATGGCCCGCTTTGCCGAACTGCCCTGGGTTGGCGATGTCCGTCAGCTCGGGATGATCAGCGCCTTGGAGTTGGTCAAGGATGAGTCGGCCGCCCCCTATGGGTTTAACGACCGGGTCGGCTGGCCGATTTATCTGGCCGGGCTGAAGGAAGGGGTCTTGCTTCGTCCCATGGGAAATGTTATGTATCTATGGTTGCCGTTGTCGACAACCATTGCCGAGATAGATGAGATCTGTGAGCGGGTCTGGCGGGTTCTGTCTGATCCTCAAAATATTGTCGGCTGGTAGTAACTCTTCAACTTTTGCACCCGTAGCTCAGCTGGATAGAGCATCGGACTTCGAATCCGAGGGTCGCAGGTTCGAATCCTGCCGGGTGCACCAACACCACCAAGTTGTCAAGCACCACTGCCCTGGACAGGTAAGGGTCGCAGCGTCGGTAGGCCGAGCGCGCAACAGATAACATCCTCCCCCTCCTTTTTTTTATTCCCTTTGAGTTTATCTGCTCATAATTGTAATCCCGTCTGTTCCCCATGCTTTAAGAGGTCTTGAGCCTGCGGCGGCAAATAAGGTGTTTGTGAAGGACTGCCCGTTGCTTTGATATAATTTTGGTGAAAATGTAATTTTTTCTAGTTGCCCGGGAAAAATTTATTTATGGTACATCCTGACCTTGGAATGCCTTTGTTGGGTTTGTTGCTTATTAGGCGACGGAACTAACTCCTCTGTACGGAAAAGAAAATTTAATGGGTGGTTTGCCCATAGAAACATTGGATTGATACCGGAGAAAAATATGAAAAAAAATGTTGTCTGTTTACTGGTCTTTTGGGGTTTGCTCGGCTCAGTTTCAAGTGCGTGTGCCGATAATGGTCTGACCCGTATTTCGGAGCACGTCTATGCCTATGTCGATACCAAGGGGTCTTCCCCGGCCAACAGCTTCGGGGCCAATGCTGGCATTATTATCGGCGAGCGGGGGCTGGCCGTGGTTGATACCTTGATTTCCGCCCGGCAGGCCCGAAAATTTCTCGAGGATATTCGGGCGGTGACCGACAAACCGATTCTTTATGTGATCAATACCCATTATCATCTGGATCATGTATTCGGTAACTCGGTGTTTGTGGCCCAGGGGGCTACCGTAATCAGCCATGCGTTGTGTTTGGCGGAGATGCAGGCCAAGGGGCCGGGCACCTTGGCCAGTAGCGCCGATTTCGGCCTTAGCCCGGAGGAGATGGCAGGCACCGGGCTGGCGTATCCAACCATCACCTTCAGTCAAGATCTACAGCTAGAGCTCGGTAATCTGCGTGTTGATCTCGTTCGTCCGGCGCCGTCTCATTCCAAGGGCTCCATCCTGGTCTGTGTTAACCGGGAACAGGTGGTCTTTGCAGGTGATGTCCTCTTCGCCGGTTATCATCCTTATCTGGCGGACGGTGACCTTGAGGGGTGGGTGACAACCCTTGACTATCTGAGCTCCCTTGCGACGGATAAGATTATCCCCGGTCATGGTCCTTTGTCCGGCCATGAGGAGCTCAACGCCATGAAGGGATATCTGGTCGCTTTTGATGCCAAGGCCCGGAAGTTGGCTGCGGCCGGGGCTTCCCTTGAAGAGGCGGCGGGCCAAATCAAGTCGGCTATGCCGGCCAGGGCGGAGGGGGAGTGGTTGATTCAGGCCAATCTCAAGGCAAAATATCTGGTCGCCAGTCCGCCTCATTGATCTCCCTGAAAAAAATTGACCTGGTGGGTGCTCAGTTAAAGGTTTGTGTTCGGACCGGGCTTTGACTGAATGCAAAAAAAAAGAAAGCCGACACTGCGGGGACAGTCGGCTTTCTTTTTAAGGAGAAAGGAGATAAGAGTTGTTTCTTGTCTTGTTTTAATTGCAATCACTGTGCCATCTTTTTGGTTTTTGTTAAATTACGATGCTTGTTGGTGTAAAGGTGGGGTTTTTGGTGGGTGTTGAAGGGCTCTCGTGGGTGGGATGGTTGTTCAAATTTTTATACTGTTGTCAGGGGTGACCGGTGTCTGCCTGACGAGAAAAGATCATCGTTACATGTGGTTATCTTTGGTTTTGGTTTTTTGTACCGGTTTGTTTCCTGCTGGAGCCCGCTTTCTGCGGAAAGTTGGCGATCCGTTGGCCGGTCTCTGCTCTGGTTGCGGGAAGTATAAAAAATTATACTTTTTTTAGGTGGGGGTCAAAGTCTTGTGCTTTTCGGTTGGGGATTGCTTGCGGGGCAGGGGGTAACCATGATGTTTTGTGGTTTTGTAGGCTAACGATATGATAACACGAAAAAAAATATATGGAAAAAAACTATAAATTAGGCGAAGATAATAATCATTAACAATATGGTTTGTGGCAAATCAAAGTGTTGGGCCGGGGGAAGAAGTTATGTTTGATAAGTTTAACGGTCTTGGGTTGCGGGTAAAACTTATTCTGTTGGTCTGTTTTGTTTGTACCTCGTTGGTCTTCAGCGTGGTGGTCGCCCAGTTTATTATTAATCGGGTACAGATTGGCGGTACGATCTATCAGGGGATTGAGATCAAATCGGAATTTGTCGATCAATTTGCCAAGACCCGTCTCAACCTCAACCTGATTAACAGTATTATCAAGTCGCAAATCATCGAATATGACCCTGATTCTCTGAGCGGGTTGGTCTCCACTTCAGGCAAAATCGACGATACCCTGGTTGAGATGCAAGCTAATATCGGTGGCGGCGGCGATCATGTGGTTTTCTGCGGTTATTGCCATTCTCTTGAGCGGGCCACCCCGATTACGGCAGCGGTGACCGATTTATCCTCTTCGTGGGCCATCATGAAGGGAATCATTCATAACAAGATTTTACCGACCTTGGAAAATGAAGATAGCGAAGAGGCCATGGCTATTTTTGAGGATGAATTTTTTTCACATTATTACAAGTTGATGGGCAGTACCAAGGAAGCGGTCGATCAATTGCGGGCCGGGGCCGAGTTGATGAAAGAAGAGGTGGTCAAGGAGGTGCGGTGGTTTAGCATCTTTTTCACCGTGGGTGGGGTGTTGACCATTATTGTGGTTTTTGTGACCGCCTTGCTTTTTGTGAGGATGCTGGTCCGGTTAATCAACAATATCGTGCAGGAGCTTGATCTCAGCGCGGATCGAATTTCCGAAGAGGCGCGCTCAACCGCCGCCACCTCTCATACCGTTGCGGAAATGGCCTCGGAAATGGCCGCGGCATTGGAAGAGACCAGCGCCTCCCTGGAAGAGATAACCGCCATGGTCCAGCAGAATGATGCCAATTCAGTGGAAGCCAACAGCTCGATGAAGCATAACGAGCAAATCGGGGTTAACGCCAATGACCATGCTTCTAAGATGCAGCAGAGCATGCAAAATATCAAAGAGGACAGTGATGCGATTTCGGCAATAATTAAGGATATCGAGAGCATCGCTTTTCAGACCAACCTGCTGGCCTTGAATGCGGCGGTGGAAGCGGCCAGGGCCGGGGAGGCCGGGGCCGGGTTTGCGGTGGTGGCGGATGAAGTGCGGAACCTGGCGATGCGGGCGGCAGATTCCGCCAAAAATTCCAGTTCGCTTATTGAGCGGGCCATTCGCAATGTTAATGAAGGGCTGGCCAAGGTGGATGAGGTGGCCAGCGAATCGATGTCCGTGGTCGAGGGGTCAAGGAAAGTAGGTACTTTGATCGAGGAGATTTCCCATTCATCCCGGGAGCAGAGTCAGGGGATTACCCAGATCAACAAAGCGGTTGCTGGAATGGACAGCGGCACCCAGCGTTTGGCCGCAAATTCCGAAGAGTTGGCGGCAGCCTCCGAGGCTGTAACTTCCCAAACCATGATGCTCAGGGAGAATATCGT
>Ga0224496_10000176_pt1 | contig 47018 bp, 38 predicted proteins | sample SF_Jul11_sed_USG_2_FD_168127 | JGI IMG/M metagenome (GOLD analysis project Ga0224496, IMG submission 168127) | Sediment microbial communities from San Francisco Bay, California, United States - SF_Jul11_sed_USGS_8_1 | ecosystem: Environmental > Aquatic > Marine > Sediment | place: USA...
TCCTTTGATATTTAGATACACTCAACCTCATACTGTTTATTTGGCTCATATTATGAATGATAAGAATTCCAAAGAAAAGGAAGATCCGCTTTTGGATAAGCTGCTGGAAACCCGTTCAATCATTATTTCCACATCGGTCGATTCCAAGTTAGCCGAGAAGATCATCAAACAGATTCTCATTTTGGAGCAGATGGACCCCAAGGCCGAGATCAAGGTTTTTATCAATTCACCCGGCGGAGAAATCTATAGTGGTTTCGCGATTTTCGACTGCCTGAAATTCGTCCAGTGTCCCATCACGACGATCGTGGCCGGACTGGCAGCCAGTATGGGTTCCATTTTATCTCTGGTGGGAGACAAGGGCCGTAAATTCGCGTTTCCCAATGCCAGAATCATGATTCACCAACCCCTTTTAGGCGGTGTTCAGGGACAGGCAACCGACCTTGAGATTCATTCCAAGCAAATCATCAAGACCAGAGCCAAGCTGGCGGACATGTATGCCGATATCACCGGCAAACCCTCCAAGCAGATTTTAAAGGACATGGAAAGGGACAACTGGCTGGACGCTGATGAAGCTATGAACTACGGTTTGATCGATAGGATCATCACCACCCGCTCCGAACTCGAATAATAACCGAATTTAATAAAAACCTTCATGAAAATTTGTATTTTTGGAAGCGGTTACGTCGGTCTTGTCGCGGGAACCTGTTTCTCGGAAAGCGGCAACGAAGTCATCTGCGTCGATGTGGATAATGAAAAGGTAGAACTCCTCAACAAGGGAATCTGCCCCATCTATGAGCCGGGCCTTGAGGAAATGGTCAAGCGCAATATCCGCCAAAAGCGACTCAGCTTCAGTACCGACGCCGAAAAAGCGGTCAGGGACTCCTCGATCCTTTTTATCGCCGTGGGAACTCCTCAGGACGAGGATGGCAGCGCCGATCTACAGTACGTCTTGAAAGTGGCCGAAACCATCGGAATTTACATCAACGAACCCAAGATCATCGTGGATAAATCCACCGTTCCGGTCGGGACCGCCGACCTGGTTCGTAAATGCGTCCAGGAACAGATGGATAAACGGTCCAAGGGCTTTTCATTTGATGTCGTCTCCAACCCCGAATTCCTGAAAGAGGGCGAAGCCATCAACGATTTCATGAACCCGGACAGGGTAGTGATCGGCACGGATACGCCCGAAGCCGGAAGAGTGATGAAGGATCTGTACATGCCTTTTATGAACGAGGAGGACCGCCTGTTACTGATGGATATCCGAAGCGCCGAAATGACCAAGTACGCGGCCAATTCCCTTCTAGCCACCAAGATCTCTTTCATGAACGAAATCGCCAATCTCTGCGAAAAGCTCGGCGCCAACGTGGATCAGGTCCGCACCGGCATCGGATCGGATTCGAGAATCGGCCCCAGTTTCCTTTTCCCCGGTGTCGGTTACGGCGGCTCTTGTTTCCCCAAAGACGTCCAGGCCATGATCCGCATGGGAAAACAAAGTCATTTGGCGATGGAACTCTTAAACGCCGTCGAAAAGGTCAACCTGAATCAAAAATCGAGACTGCCGGAAATGATCCAGGAGGTCTACGGCGATAGCCTAGAGGGTCTGACCTTCGGTGTCTGGGGGCTGTCCTTTAAACCCAAGACCGACGACATGAGAGAGGCACCCTCCATCGTTATCATCAAAACCCTGCTTGAAAAAGGGGCCCGCATCGTTGCCAGCGACCCGGCCGCTCTTGAGGAAGCCCAAAGGACCCTCGGAGATAAGATCGAATACCGCGACTACTACTACGATGTGCTGCAGGATGCCGATGCCCTGGTCATCATCACAGAATGGAACGATTACCGCAGGCCGGATTTCGAGCGGATGAAGCAGCTCCTTAAAAAACCCGTTATCTTCGACGGAAGAAATATGTTCGATCCGCAAAAGATGGAAAGCCGTGGTTTTAAATACCACAGTATCGGAAGACCCGCAAAAAAAGGCTGATTAAACGAAATGTTGGATAGCAAAACACCGAGCAAGATGAAAATCCTGATCACGGGTGGCGCCGGTTTCATTGGCTCTTATCTCTGCGAGAGATTCATCAATCAAGGTCACAAGGTGATCTGCCTGGATAATTTTTTTACGGGCAGCGAGGAAAACGTCCGGCATCTGCTGAGTAACGACCATTTCGAGCTTTTGCGCCACGATATTATCCTGCCGGTCCACCTTGAAGTCGATTGGATCTTTAATTTTGCCTGCCCGGCCTCTCCGGTTCACTATCAGTTCGATCCCGTCAAGACCCTTAAAACCAGCGTCATCGGCACTTTGAATATGCTGGGGCTGGCAAAAAAAACCAAGGCCAGACTCCTTCACGCCAGCACCTCTGAGGTCTACGGCGACCCTCACGTCCACCCGCAAACAGAAGGGTACTGGGGCAACGTTAATCCCATCGGAATCCGGTCCTGTTACGACGAGGGCAAAAGAGCCGCCGAAACTCTGATCATGGATTACATCCGCGCGCACGGTCTGGATGCCAAGATCATCCGGATTTTCAACACTTACGGTCCCCGCATGCGCCACGATGACGGCAGGGTGGTCAGCAATTTCGCCATCCAGGCCCTGTCCGGCAAGGACATCACCATCTATGGCGATGGCAAGCAGACCAGATCGTTTTGTTATATCGACGATCTGGTGGAGGTTATCAACCGTATGATGCTAAAACCCGATTTCACCGGCCCCGTCAATACCGGCAACCCTTTTGAGTTCACCATCTTGGAGTTGGCTGAAAAAATCATTCGCCTGACGGGCTCAAAATCAAAAATCGCCTTCAAAGACCTGCCCCTGGACGACCCCAAGCAAAGAAAGCCCGATATCAGCCTCGCCAGGGAAAAACTCGGCTGGCAACCTGAAATCGAACTGGAAGAGGGGCTTCATAAAACCATCGCCTTTTTTAAGAACTGGTTGGAAAAAAACTCGATCCCCTAAACTCCATACCCCCCCCATGAACCCCTTAAATCTTCGCGTCGTTTTGGTGGAGCCCACTCAACCCGGAAATATAGGCGCGACAGCTAGGGCTATGGATAATATGGGGCTTGAGGATTTAAGACTGGTCAACCCTTGCGACCATCTCTCAGACGAATCCGTCAAATTCGCCACCAACGCCGCCTTCATCTTAAAAAAAGCGACGATTTACAAATCACTCGCCGAGGCACTGGCCGATCAAAAGCTGGTCATCGCCACTTCCGCCAGAGTCAGAGAGAAATTCCATAGCTTCCTCCACCTTCATCAATTAAAAGACGAACTCGCCGCTTTCCCCAGGGAAACCCCCACCGCTCTCGTTTTCGGACGGGAAAACTCCGGCCTGACCAATCAGGAAATCTGCCTCTGCAACTACTGGATCACCATACCGACCTTCGGGAAAAGCAGTTCCTTGAATCTGGCTCAGGCGGTATTATTGGTCTTATACGAATTCAGAAAATTCGATTTCAAGGAATCCCTGGCCCCCTTTGAGACAGCTCCAGTCGCCAATTCCCATCAAATCGAATATCTTAAAGACCACCTCTTTAAAATCCTCAACGATATCCAGTTCATCCGTCCCGGAAAATACGAATCCCTCTGGAGTAGCTTCTCAAGCCTGATCGGCAGAGCCAAACCCGATGAAAGGGATGTCAGGATGATGCGCGGAATCTTTAACAAAATCGAACTTTCACTGGGGCTTAAAAAAAAGCGTAGAAAATAATCATCTCCTTTTTTATTTTTTTCCGGGTTGGGTTTGTAAAGTATCGCTTTGACTTAAAGCCTGTATTTATGCTAGATTAAAGTAATTTTTTGGGCGTTTTGGCAAAAAGCTTTGTAATCTAACCGTAAGAGAAGTATGAAACACACACCCAGCTGGAAAACCCTTATCATCTCTTACAGCACCAAGAATGATCCCGCTTTAATCCAAAATCTGGAATCGATATCCTTCCAGGATAAACGCGTTGAGACCATCAGCGTTCACAGCAACAAGGAAGCCAAGCAAAAACTGATGGCTCATCCGTCCATCGCGCTGATCCTGTTCATCAAATATAACCCTAAAAATAAAACGCTGACCCTTGAGTTGATAAAACACGTTCATGAGACGCTGAACAACAAAGGGGTCCGTTTCATGATCCAAGGCGAAAAATCCTTTAACGATTTTTATCATAAGGACTTCGAGGAATACGACATTCATCAGTATCTGACCCCGCAAAAACTCATTGTCGATGAATTGAAGCCCATCGTTTTTTCGGCTCTTTGTTCCTACCAGACCATCTCCCATGCTCTGCAGAACAGTTTTTTTACCGAGCAGGAGAGAACCTTCTTCTTAGAGGGACCGATCGTTGTCTTTAAATGGGAAAACAAAGAGAATTATCCACTGATTTACGTATCGGCCAACACTGAGAAAATTCTGGGTTACACTCCCGACGAGTTTTTACATAGCAAAGTCAGTTTTTTAAAGCAGGTCGTTTATCCCGGCGATCTTCACGAATACAAAACCCGTTACAAAGATTTCAGGAAAAAAAACCAGGATTTTCTGGAACAGGAATTCAGGCTCGTCTGCAAAAACGGAAAGATCATCCTGGCCTCATCGATCACCACCCCTATCAGGGACCATAACTGGGAAATCACCCATTACCTGTGCTATCTTTTCGACAATACCTATTTTAAAGAAACCGAACTGCTTTTGTTTGAAAAGGAAATCGATGGCATTATGTTTATCGGCGAGGACTTCCATGTCAAAAAATTAAATCAAGCCATGTCAGAGATGTTGCTTAACACCAAGCAGGAAGTGGTCGGCGGTTTCCTTTTCGATTATTTTAGCCCGGACCAGCAGCATCGGCTGGAAGAGTCTTTCAAGACCGCTGTGACGCAGAAACAATCCATCCGTCTTGAGATCAACCTGTTGAAAAAAAACCAGCTGGAAATCCCCTGTCAAGTCACCATTTCCCCTACCCACAGTTTTTACGAGAGAAACAAGGGGTTTTTTATCTTCTTCGTGGACTTAAGCGATAGAAAACAGATCGAAGAGGAGCTTAGAACCGCCATTCAGGCCGAGAAACGCTTTATCGCTTCGGTGAGTCATGAAATCAGGACACCGCTTTCTTCCATCTTGGGCTACTCCGAGTTACTAAATGACACCACCAGCCTCAACGAGCAGCAAAAAAAATACAGCAAGAACATCGCTAATAACTCCCAGCACCTGCTCAACCTGATCAATGACATCCTTGACATCTCCAAGATCGAAGCCAATCAGTTGCGGCTGAACGAACAGGAAACCGCCATCAGCGAATTGCTGTCGGAGTGCGCCGTCATGATCTCAAGCAAGATCAAGGACAAGGTCAAACTCAAAGTCAGCATCCCCGAGTTCAATTATTATTTCCTGTGCGACCCGATCCGCATCAAACAGATCTTTATCAATCTCCTGAGCAACGCCGCCAAGTTCACCGATGAAGGTCAAATCCATCTCTACCTAAAAGATTACCAGGAACTTCCAAATAATCATGTGCTCCTTTGGATTTGCGTCGAGGACAGTGGTATCGGCATACATGAATCAAAACAAAAGGAACTTTACCAGCCTTTCAAACAGGCTCACGCGGGAGAATATGGCGGAACCGGATTGGGACTTTATCTGTCCCGCTCCATCGCGAAGATCATGAATGGGGACATCACCCTGGAAAGCAAGGTGAATCAGGGCAGCGTTTTTACGGTGCGGCTGGAATTGAACAAAGGGAATTTCAAGGACGTCGGCTTTCATTTTAAAAACATCCAGATCCTGACCATTGAGGACGAGCCTAACCTGACAGACCTTCAGATCGATCAGATTCGAAATACCGGCGCTAAAATCTATCAGAAAAAAGGGACCCAGGACCTGAGCGGGATCCTTAAGGAGATCATTGAAATAGAGCAGTTGGAAGTCGCCATCCTGGATCTGGACGCCTTAAAGGATAAGGCGCATTTTGTTATCGGCTATTTAAAGGAACTCTTCCGGGATATCATCGTCTTTGGCATCAAAAGCCAGTCCAACCGCCTTCAAATCGAAGAGTTGGACTGCCTACTCACCAAACCCTTTTTATTCCATATCTTCGGCAAAGAACTCAACAATTTCATCTCGGTCATTCAGGAAAAGGAATACGACTTCACCAAATTAAAAGTTCTCCTGGCCGAGGACATCAAGGCCAACCAGCTTTTGTTCCAGCAGATGTTCTACAAATTCTTCAAGATTCAGCCGGATATCGCCAACAATGGCAAGGAAGCGGTCGATATGCTTAAAATAACGCCCTACGATGTTATCTTTATGGACGTGATGATGCCCGTCATGGACGGCATCAAGGCAACCGAGGAAATCCGCAAATTCAATAAAACAGTCCCGATCGTCGCGGTGACCGGGAACGTTTTTGCCGAGGACATCGAAAAAACTAAAAAAGCCGGTATGAACGACTTTTTATCGAAACCAATTCAAAAAAACGATCTCCACCGAGTCCTGCTTTCTTCTCTCAACAAGGGGGGGCTCTCCCACCACATAAGCCAACCGCAACAAGAGGAACCTAAAACGCCTGAGACGCCAAAAGGCAGTTCAGGCAACCTCAAAGACAAGATCATGGATTACATCATGGAACTCAGCGGGGATAAAAACGTCGCCGAGGAGATCTATCAGACGACCCTGAGTGAAATTCAGGGTATCATCGGCGAGGTCAAATTGGGCTTTGACAGTGAGGACCACACCTCTCTGGCGTCCTCCCTCCATAAACTGAAGGGACTTTTTATGAATACGGGATTAAATCCGCAGGGAAAGATGATTCAGGAAATCGAGCAGAAACTCAAAGACAAGGGCAACGTCGATCCCTTAATCAACTATCAGACCGACTTTTTTAAGGAGTTGGAAGAATTCGTCTAGGAAACCGCGCCTGAAGACCTTTTAGACGCGGCCAGGATTTTATCTACTTGGAGGAAAGCTGTTGCCGGGTTAAGGATCTCATGAGTTTGGCCTGAAGCGCGTTTTCATCCTGATCGTCCTTCTTCATGTTTTCCTCGGCTTTTAAAAAGGCGGCTTTTGCCCTTTCTGAGTCCAAATCTTCGGCCAACTCGGCCACCTTTCCCAAGACCGTGACCCGGTCTTTAAAAACCTGCGCGTAGCCGTGATGCACCGCGACTTGTTTGGTCTGGCCATTGACCCTATAGGACAAAACCCCGCTTTTGATCTCGGTCAGAAGAGGAACGTGTCCCGGCAGAATACCCAACTCCCCCATGATTCCGGGAATGGTAACGTAGCCGGCCTGATCTTCGACCAAAACCTTCTGGGGTGTGACCACCTCGACCTGCAATATATTTTGTGTCATTAGCTCCCCTTAAATCTTCTTGGCCTGCTCAATGACTTCCTCGATGGTTCCCACCATGTAAAAGGCCTGCTCCGGAAGATCGTCGTGCTTGCCCTGTATGATCTCGTTGAAACCCCGGATGGTGTCCTTGATATCCACGTAAACCCCTGGACGACCCGTAAACACACTCGCCACGTCGAAAGGCTGGGATAAGAACCGCTGGATTTTACGGGCCCGCTCGACCGTCTTTTTCTGCTCGTCTGAAAGCTCATCCATCCCCAGGATGGCGATAATATCCTGAAGATCCTTGTACTCCTGAAGAATTTTCTGCACCCCGCGAGCGCAATCGTAATGCTCATGTCCCAAGACGTTGGGGTCCAATATCCTTGAAGTGGAATCAAGAGGGTCCACCGCCGGATAGATTCCCAACTCAGAAATCGCCCGGGATAAAACCGTTGTCGCGTCCAAGTGAGCAAAAGTCGTGGCTGGCGCCGGATCGGTCAAGTCGTCCGCGGGAACATAAACCGCCTGCACCGATGTGATCGACCCCTTGTGGGTCGAGGTGATCCTTTCTTGAAGCTGTCCCATCTCGGTCGATAAGGTGGGCTGGTAGCCTACCGCCGAGGGAATCCTACCTAGCAAAGCCGATACTTCTGATCCCGCCTGGGTAAAGCGGAAGATATTATCCACGAACATCAACACGTCCTGGCCCTGCACGTCCCTGAAATATTCCGCCACCGTCAATCCGCTGAGCGCGACCCTGAGTCTCGCTCCGGGCGGCTCGTTCATCTGGCCATAGATCAGGGCGGCCTTGTCAATAACGCCCGAGTCCTTCATTTCATGCCAAAGATCGTTTCCTTCCCGGGTTCGCTCCCCGACACCCGCGAAAACGGAGTATCCGCCATGTTGCTTGGCGATATTATTGATCAGCTCCATGATGATGACCGTCTTGCCGACTCCGGCTCCTCCGAAAAGTCCGATCTTGCCACCTTTTAGGTAAGGGCAAATCAGATCCAAAACCTTGATCCCCGTGACCAGCATGGAAGCCGTCGTGTCCTGATCATCGAAGGTCGGTGGATCACGGTGGATCGGCCAGCGGTCATCGGCCTTGACCTCGCCCAGTTCATCGACCGGATCACCCGTGACGTTTAATATCCGGCCCAAGACCCCGTTGCCCACAGGTACGGTGATCGGGTTTCCGGTTCCGGTCACTTCCATTCCCCTTACCAAACCATCCGTCGAGGACATGGCCACTGAACGTACCGTATTCTCACCTAAGTGCTGCTGCACCTCCAGGGTCAGATGGTTCTTTTTGCCGTCAAATTCAAAATCCAACGTCAACGCGTCCATGATTTTAGGGAGTTTCCCCTCATCGAATTCCACATCGACAACCGGTCCAATAACCTGTACGATTCTACCTGTATCCATTTTAGACATGCCTCTCTTAAATATTAATTTTCTGTAATTTTAAATCGATTCCGCACCGGATATAATCTCGGTCAGCTCCGTTGTGATCAAGGCCTGTCTGGCCCGGTTGTATTGCAGGCTTAATTTCGCCAGCATCTCGCCCGCGTTCTTGGTGGCCGCGTCCATGGCGGTCATTCTGGAGGCGTGCTCGCAGGCATGGCTGTCCAGAAGTGCCGTGAAAACCTGATTTTCGACATATTGCGGTAAAATACTGCTTAAGAGATCCAGCTTATCCGGCTCGAAGATAAACTCCAGCGATTCTTCCATGCCCTCCGACTCAGGCGGCTTGATCGGCAGAACCTGCCGAATCTGAACCTCCTGGGAAATAACGTTCTTAAAACGGTTGTAAGCCAAAAAGAGATGGTTGATCTCCCCTTTGGCGTATTCCTCGATAAGACGCTTCACCATGGGGCCGACCGCGTCGAACTGCTCTTGTTCCTTCAGGTCTTTGATGGTTTCGGCGACCTCCAGGTTGCGGCTTTTAAAAAACTCCTGCCCCTTCTTGCCAAATGCCAGAATTTCCCTTAATTCAAAAGGCTGATCGGGCTGAAGTAAAAAAAGGTTCAACTGCTTGCAAAGATTCGAGTTCAAACCGCCGCAAAGCCCCTTGTCCGATGTGACAAGCAACACCAGAGCTTTGCCGCCTTCTCTTTTTTCCAAAAGCGGGTGCGCGGAATCCTCGATGCCCGAGCTTAAGTTAACGACCAGCCGCTCCAGCTTTTCCTTATAGGGCCTGGCGTTTGAGATGCGGTTCTCGGCGCGCTTCATCTTGGACGCGGCAACCATCTTCATCGCCTTGGTGATATGCTGGGTATTCTTGATGCTACCCATGCGGAGCTTAATGTCCTTTAACGTGGCCATGTCTTTTAATCACTCCCTTATGAGGCGATTTTGCTGGTTTGTTCATACTCGCCGGCGAAGCTCTCGATGATTTTGGTCAGGTCGGTCTTGATCTGGTCGCTCAGCTTCTTTTCCTTCTTGATCAAATCGAGAAGTCCCTTATGGCTCGACTTGATGTGCTTTTGAAGTTTTTCCTCAAAATCCAATATCTTTTCGGTGGGAATCTTGTCGCAATAACCCTTGGTAACCGCATAGATGGTGATCACCTGCTCTTCCATCTTCATGGGCGTGTACTGTTTCTGCTTTAAGGATTCGACCAGCCTTTGCCCGCGGTTGAGCTGTCTCTGGGTAGCCTCGTCCAGGTCGGAGCCGAACTGGGCGAAGGCCGCTTTTTCCCTATACTGCGCCAGATCCAGTCTCAAGGTTCCGGCCACTTCCTTCATAGCCTTGCTCTGAGCCGCTCCACCTACCCTGGATACCGAAATACCGACGTTGATCGCGGGTCTGATGCCCGAATTGAAAAGCTCGGTCTCCAGAAAGATCTGACCGTCGGTAATGGAAATCACGTTGGTCGGGATATAGGCCGAAACGTCGCTGGCCTGCGTCTCGATGATCGGCAGCGCCGTGATGGACCCGCCTCCGAGTTCGTCGTTGAGTTTACAGGCTCTCTCCAAAAGACGGCTGTGAACATAAAAAATGTCACCGGGAAAAGCTTCTCTTCCGGGAGGTCTTCTCAGGAGCAGGGAAAGTTGCCTGTAGGCGACCGCCTGTTTCGAGAGATCATCATAAATGATCAGGACCGCTTTTTTCTTCACGTTCATGAAATACTCACCCATCGCGACCCCCGCGAAAGGCGCGATAAACTGAATAGGCGCCGGATCGCTCGCCGATGCCGCCACCACGACGGTATACTCCATCGCCCCTTGTTCCTCTAGCTTCTGAACGACTTGGGCTACCGTCGAATTTTTCTGGCCAATGGCCACATAGATACAGATAACGTCCTCACCCTTCTGGCTGATGATCGTGTCGATCGCGACGGCTGATTTACCTGTCTGGCGGTCACCGATAATCAATTCCCTCTGGCCTCTTCCGATCGGTACCATCGAATCGATCGCTTTCAGCCCCGTCAATAGGGATTCATGAACCGATTTCCTCGCCACGATTCCCGGCGCGACCACTTCCAGCCGGTTATGAGCGTCGGCCTTGATCGGCCCCTTGTTGTCGATGGGAGCGCCAATCGGATTGATCACCCGTCCTAGTATCGCGTCGCCTACCGGAACCTCGGCGATTCTCTTGGTCCGTTTGACTTGATCGCCTTCCTTGATTTTCTCGCCGCTGCTGAAAAGAACGACCCCGACATTGTCTTCCTCAAGATTTAAAACCATCCCGACAGAACCGTCTGGAAACTCGACCAACTCTCCCGCCATAACCTTGTCCAGTCCGTAAACGCGCGCGATTCCGTCTCCGACCGTCAAAACGGTACCCATTTCCTTTACCTCGACCTCCGAGTCGAAATCCTCGATTTGCTTTTGGATAATCGCACTGATTTCTTCAGCTCTGATCTTCATATGTCAATTCCCTCTGGATATAGTTTCATGAATTAGGTTCAATCGATTCTTGATGCTGCCATCCAAAACCACGCTGCCGATGGTGGTGATGGCTCCCCCGATGATCTCGGGATCAACCAAAACGGATAGTTCTATCTTCTTGCCCGAATAGTCCGCGAGTTGCTTCTGGATCTTTTGGGTCTCTTTTTCGTCAATATCAAACGGCAGGGTGATCGACGCCACGGCCTTGTTCAAGGCGCTGTTGGCCAGCCCCTGATAGGATCTGGAAATCCACTCGATCAGCTCGAAACGGTTTTTGACCAAAAGATAACCGCAAAAACGTCGCAACTGCTCATCCACGCCCATCTTTTTAAGGATATCCCCCACGGTCTTCAGCTTGGCTGATTTTCGGTACTTCGGCTCGGCGATAAACTCCCGAAAGTTCTTGTCTTGATGATATACTTCGGAAAGCTCCGCGATCTGCGCCCCGATAGGTTCGACCTTGTTTACTTTTTGCGCCAGCAGCATAAGCGCCCTGGCATACCTTTTCGCGATAATTCCTTCCATTTGTATCGATGCTTTTTTTGTTTGATTATCCGGTTTTCTTCAAAAGCTTGCCGTAATCTTCCATCAAGGCTTTTTGACGGGTGGCGTTCATCTGAGCCTTCGTCAATTCCCTGGCGATTCTAACCGCTTCGTCAGCCAGAAAAACGCGAATCTCCTTTTTGGCGTGGCTGAGTTCCTGATCGATCTGCGTTTCGGTTTGTCTCTCAATATTGGCCGCCAGCAGTTTGGCGTCCTCGATGATTTTAGCCTGCTCGGCTTCCATATCCGCTTGAGCCTTTTGCCTCTTCTCTCTTAACTCCTGATCCAGGCACTCGAATTTTTTGTTGTACTCATCGAGTTCCTCTCTGATCCGATCGACCTTGCTTCTGGACTCGTCGAATTCGGCCTTGGCGTTTTTGGCCATCGTCGAGAGCATTTTGGATAAAGGTTTTTTCGCGAAGATGTGCAGCAGAATCAACATGATTAAAAAATTGATCCCCTTAAAGAGCATCTCGGAGCTTAAAAGCGACCCCGCTCCACCCGAGGAGGCAAAGGCCTCGCCAGCCGACAAGATAACACCCGCTGTGATTGATAAAAACTTAAACATCCGACCTGAATAGTTTTAAGATTATTTAAATGATTTTTTCTGGATCGATTCAGCCAGATCCTGGGTCAGTTTTTTCGCCAGGACCAGCGCATCTTCCTTTTCTCTTCTTATTTCCGCGAAAGCTTCTTCGATCTTCTCATCCGAGATTTTTCTGGCGGCGTCCAAAATTTCCTTCGCCTGCCTCGATGCCGTTTCGATTCCTCTTTGCTGTTCACCTAAAATCTCTTTCTGGGTCTTCTCCAGTTTGCTCAAGTAGGTCTCACGGCTGGCGTCGATCGCGGTCGATAGGTTCTTGATCGTCTCCAGGTTTTTATCGTTAACCTTTCGCCGATTCTCCAAGGTCCTTAAAATGGGCTTAAATAGCCATGTGTTCAATAAAAACATGGTGATAAGGAACACGACGAAGATATAAAGCGCCGTGGGCCATTCGAGGTGAAGTACCCCGAAATTAAATATTTCTCCAATTCGTTCGTGACCCATATCTAAAATTGTTCCGTTTCTGGTTTTTTATCGCTAATTAACGAGACCTATCAACCGCGCCTAGAACATGTCAATAGAAATCCCTATTTTTTTAGGTCCTCCCGTAATGGCATAGATTAAAAATGCCAAGCTTGATAAGGCTTTACAGTTCTTTATAATAAATATAAAAATAGTCAACTTAACAGATGGATTAACGATTATTAAATGGTTCGCCGCATTGAATGAAATAAAAAACGGGATCGATGCCCTCGTGGTCGCCGCCGGCAGGGGAAGGCGCATGGGCCAGGGTCTCAACAAAGTCTATTTGGAAATAGGGGGCTTGCCGATCTTAAGGAGAACACTGCTGAAGCTGGAAAGCGTTTCTCTGATCAAAAGGATCGTTGTGGTGATCCACCCCGATGACGAAGAGGCTTTTGGGTCGCTGCTGAAGATGAAACCGGCCCTGAAAAAATTTGAAAAATGGGTTTGTGGGGGAGAGGAACGCTCTGATTCGGTCAGAAACGGGTTGAGGTATTTGATTCAACACGACCCCGCGTCCCTGGTCATGGTGCATGACGGGGCCAGGCCTTTTTTTGGCGAGGCGCTACTTATAAGGATGATCGAGGGACTAAGCGATGCTGAAATCGCCGTCCCGGCCTTATGTGTCGCCGACACGGTCAGGAAAAAAACCGAGGCCGGTTCCGAAGTCGTAAAAAGAGATGAGCTGTTTTTGATTCAAACACCCCAACTTTTTAAGTCGGAAAAGATCAATCCTGTCTTTTTGGATGCCGAGAGCCACAAGAATTTCACCGACGAGGCCGCCTATTTCGAGGATCTGGGTTTGCCGGTCCATTTTGCCGAGGGTGAGCGGTTCAATATCAAGATCACCACGCCTGAGGATCTGAAAATGGCTGAGTACATTCTTTCAAACCAGATACTTTTCTCATGAATCCCGCGGCGATTGCCCTTTAGCTCCGACAAGACTTCAATACAAATGCGATCAGAAACCAAAAAGCCCCTTTCGATCTATCTTGAGACCCTGGGTTGCTCCAAAAACAGGGTGGACTCCGAAATCATGTCGGGCTCCCTTTTAAAATCGCGTCTCGTTATCGTCGATAGGCCTGAGGCCGCCGAAATCATCATCTTAAACACCTGCGGTTTTATCGCCAGCGCGGTCGCCGAATCGATCGAGCGGCTTTTGGCCCTGGCCGAGTTTAAAAAGACCGGAAACTGTGAAAAACTGGTCGTGGCTGGATGCCTCAGCGAACGCTACAGGGAGGGACTCTTAAAGGAGGTTCCCGAAATCGACGGCCTAATCGGCACCAGCGATTACACCAAGATTTTCGACTCTATCCAAAACCTTCTTGGCTCCAGCCGGGTCGAGAGTTTTCTTAGCGATACCCCGAATTACTCCGTGAACAACTACCTGGCCGAAAGGGCTCTCTCCACCAAAGGGGGTTACGCCTATCTCAAGATCGCCGAAGGGTGCTCAAACCTGTGCAGTTTCTGCAACATCCCTAAACTCAGAGGCGGCTTCAGGAGCCGTCCCTTAGAAAGCGTCCTGAATGAGCTGGACTCACTGCTAAAAAAAGGAGTCAGGGAGATCAACCTTATTTCGCAGGACACCTCCTCCTACGGTATCGAAGGGGACGGGAAAACGAATCTTTACAGTCTGACGGAGGCGATCCTTAAATCCACGACAGATGATTTCTGGCTGAGGATTTTTTATTCCTACCCCAACCGCTACCCGCAAAAACTCTTTGGATTGATGAGAAAAGACCTGCGCCTGGTCCCTTATATTGATATGCCGTTTCAGCATTTCTCAGACCCGGTCCTAAAAAGGATGAAAAGACATCTCACCGAGGATCAGATAAAAAAAATTATCGACAAGGCGTTTCAAGCAAACGGGGAATTGACCCTGCGCACCACCTTGATGGTCGGTTTTCCGGGGGAAACCGAAAAGGATTTTCAAAAGCTTTTGGATTGGGTCGAAAAGGGACTCTTCCGTCATCTGGGCGTTTTTGTCTATTCCGACGAGGATAATATCGAGGCTTCCGGTTTCAAAAACAAGATCCCCGAGAAAATCAAACAGCAACGAAGAAGGCTCCTCATGAAAGCCCAGCAGAGAATCTCTAAAAATAAAAATCGATCTCTGGTTGGTCAAACTCTAAAAATTTTGATAGAGGGATATTCAGAGGAGACCGAACTTCTCTTAACAGGGAGAACAAGGTTTCAGGCGCCCGAAGTCGATGGCGCGGTTTTGATCAGCGAAGGCGAGGCCAAAGCGGGAGAGTTCCACCAAGTCCTCATTACCCAGGCCCACCCCTACGATCTGGTCGGTAAAATCGTCAACTAAAGGTTAAACGTCAAGGTAAAAACCCAACTCACAACTCTTTTTAATTAAATAGCTTATGTCAGGTCACAGTAAATGGAGCACCATCAAGCACAAAAAAGGTGCCGCAGACGCCAAGAGAGGGAAGATATTCACTAAGGTCATCAGAGAGATCACCGTCGCCGCCCGAATGGGAGGAGGGGATGTAACCGGCAATCCGCGGCTCAAGGCCGCCGTCAGTCTGGCCAAGTCCGTCAATATGCCGTCCGATAATGTCCAAAAAGCGATCAACAAAGGAATCGGAGCCGACAAGAGCGTCAACTACGAAAACATCGTTTACGAAGGTTACGGACCCGGCAACATCGCCCTGATCGTGGATTGCCTGACCGACAACAGGAACAGAACGATCTCCAGTATCCGCAGCATTTTCAACAAGAACAACGGCAATCTGGGCACCTCCAATTCCGTCTTGTACATGTTCGAACGCAAGGGCCTCATCGAAGTCGAAAAAAGCAAAATCGACGAGGACAGCCTGACCGAGCATATTTTGGAGGCGGGTGGAGAAGACATCGACAGTTCAGACGAGGAAATCTTCGAGATCACCACCAAACCCGAGGATATAAGCCAGATCGTCGATTACCTGGAGGAAAAATCCATCCCCGTCTCGAAATCGCAGGTATCCCTGATTCCAGCGAACAGTATTATGGTGGATGACCTGCAGTTGGCCAGACAGATCCTCAATTTCATCGACATTTTAGAGGATGATGACGATGTGCAGCATGTCTATAGCAACCTGGATCTATCCCAGGAAATCCTGGACCAGCTATAGTGGCTCTGCCCAGTTATGTCTGAACGGGAAATAATCATCGGAATCGACCCTGGTAGCCGCCATACCGGCATCGGCATCATCCTGAAGGAATCAAACCGCTTGAAATACATCTATAGCGCGGTCATATCGCCTGCCCCGAAGGCAAGCCTGGATACGAAACTGGAGTTCATCTTTATGGAACTCAACCGGATTTTGGAGGAGTTCAAACCGCAAACCGCCTCCATCGAAAAAATCTTTCATTCGGTCAACCCGAGGTCCTCGCTGATCCTGGGACATGCCAGAGGGGTGGCCATGTTGGCTGCGAAACTTAGAGGACTCGAAATTTTCGAATACTCACCCAATGAAATCAAATCGGCGGTGGTCGGCGCAGGCAAGGCCGATAAACATCAGGTCCAGGCCATGGTCAGGGTGCTTTTAAACCTTCAGGGGGAAACCGCCCTCAAGGAGGATGAGTCGGACGCGCTGGCAATGGCGATCACTCAGGCCCACCACACCGATTACAGCCGCTGTTACAAAGCCGGATCTTAACCAAACAGCTTGACAGGAAAACCTCATGATCGCTTGGCTGAAAGGAACCATCCATCATATCAAAGACTGCGAAATCGTCCTTAATGTCGGGGATGTAGGGTATCTGGTCCAGGTGGGACAAAACCAGTCCATGTCCCGGGGCTATCAGGCGGGGCAAGAAATCGAACTGGCCATCTATACCCAGCTCAAGCAAGACGAAATGCGGCTCTTCGGCTTTGAGTCCTTCGACGAGAGGGAGTTGTTTTTGCGATTGATCAGCGTTAACGGCGTCGGACCGAAAATGGCCATCAATATCATCGACCAGCTTACTCCGCCCAGGATCGTTGGAGCCATCAGGGAAAACTCCAGCGACACCTTCCAAAGCGTGAGCGGTGTCGGTAAAAAAACCGCGCAAAGAATCATCCTTGACCTGAAAGACAAGCTGAAAGACGCTGTTTTTATGACTTACGGCACCAGGGGAGGGTCTGATCTGGATGCCGTGGCAGGAACAGGAGCCGGCGGCGACCTGATCGAAGATGCCGCGTCGGCGCTGAGGAATCTTGGCTTCCAAACCGCTCAAATCCAAATTTCGATCCAAAAACACTTTCGGCAGGGAATAAAGTTGGACGATTTGATAAAAAAATGCTTAAGTGAACTCAGTCAGATTTCTTCTAAACGCTGAGGGATTAACAATGTTTTTATTAATGGGGCTTTCATTAACTCGCAATCAATACCAATTAACTAGGAAATCATCATGGGAAACTTAAACAAAGTTTTGCTGATCGGACATTTAGGACAAGACCCGGAAAAAAGGGTGACCCAGTCAGGAAGTTCGGTCGTCACCATCAATCTTGCCACCACCGAAAAATTCACTGACCGCAGCGGCGCCAAACAGGAAAAAACCGAATGGCACCGGGTTGTTTTTTGGAACAAACAGGCCGAGTTAATCGAGCAGTACTGCAAAAAGGGATCGCAGCTCTATATCGAAGGCAGTCTCCAGACCCGCGAATGGACCGATAAGGAAGGCAACAAACGCTGGACAACCGAAATAGCCGGCCGGAATATGCAGTTTCTCGATTCCAAACAGGGCGGGTACTCCCAGGAACAAAGGGCACCCCAACAAGGATCTCAACAGGGATCCCATGGTTTTCAAGGTCAGGGTAGCGGCTATCATGACAATCAGCCACCCCCTCCAAACAACGACTTTATCGATGACGATATCCCGTTTTAACCAGATTTGACCCCAACTATCCACAAGGTTTTGGACAGAAAAACCCCTTTTCCCAAAACCTTGTGATTTTTCCTCGGTTTCCCGTCCGTGCGGCACCTTAAAAAAACCCGCTCTCAGGCCTTTGCTTACCGTCCTTCATTCAAAATAGACGGACGGCTCCTTTTTTTTATTTCGATACCGAGCTTGGCAGTTTCCTTGCAATTCTGATTCTTAAGGAAAAAACCGTTAATTTAGCGGGGCTGATTTTATAGGATTACAAGCTTTCTTAAACCCATTATAATAATACATGACCGGGAATGCGTGTTTTTCAGGGGTATCTCTGGAAAGACTTCCGGTTGGAAAATTTAGGGCCCGCAAGTCAAGATCGTCGAAAATCAACCGCGGGTGAACAAAACCGACTCCATGATAAAAACTCCTGAGCCAACTATTGTGCTATTAAAATTGATTCTGGGCTTATTATTGCTCGTTCTCTTGAGCGCCAGTTCCTGCCTCCAGAAAAAGGGCGATGTCGTCACCATCACAACGACCAACAGCATCTCCAGCATCTACCCCAGTAACGGCTCCCTCGGCGTTCCCATCGGCACCCTGATCACCGTCACCTTTCAAAATGCGGTGACCCCAACAAAGATGACCACTTCAACGACCAGCGACTGCGCCGGGACCTTTCAGCTTTCAAAAGACCAGTTCACCACCTGTATCCCGATGCTTTCCGAACCGGTCGCCTTCTCCCAGAACAAGTCGTTTAAGATAACCCCGGCATCGCCATTGGAATACAGCACGACTTACCAGGTCAAGGTCAGCTACAGCTACGGAATCGATAATAGCGGATTGACTTACAGCAAGACCGAAACCTTCTCCTTTACCTCCAGTGGCATCGAAAAAAATCCGCCCTACGTCGCCAGCACTTCGCCCGCAGACGGTTCGACCGATGTCTCGCTCAATGAGACGATATCGGTCACTTTCAACGAGATCATGACACCCCTGACGATAACGACCAACGTCTCCGACAGCGTCTGTACCGGTAGTTTCCAGGTGTCGGCCGACGACTTCCTGACCTGTCTTCAAATGACGACTTCCCCTATCGCGAGTACCGACCTGAAGACCTACAGCGTAACGCCTCTGGCGGGCCTCGATTACAATTTGACCTACAAGATCAAGCTGGATACCACCATCACCGATGCCGCGGGTAATGCCTTGACGGCCGATTATGTATCGCCGCTGGGATTTTGGTCCTTGCTCCAGCACGGTTTTATCATCTCCAGCCCCAGCGCCAACGTCAACGAAAAGGGAGGTACCGCCGTTTTCACCCTGCGCCTGAAAACGGAACCCTCCGCCGATGTTACCCTGCCGATAACCAGCGGCAATGCCCTGGAGGCGAGCGTGCTTCCAGCAAGCCTGACTTTCTCGATAACCGATCCCGCTTTAGCGTGGAATCTCGATCAGGTCGTCTATATAACCGGCGTGGATGACGCGCTAACAGACGGGGATCAGACCGTCGATATCCAATTTGGCGCCGCCGTCTCCGCGGACCCCAATTACAGCGGTTTGACCAGCGCCCCCCTTTCCCTGCTCAACATCGATGACGAATCCGCCGGGTTTATCGTCACTCCCGCCGGAACCACAACGACCGAAGCGGGCGGCACCGCCAGTTTTACCGTCGAGCTTAAAAAACAGCCTTCAGCCAACGTAACGCTTACGCTCGACAGTGACGACCTGAGCGAGGGCACCGTCAGTCCGCAAACCCTGATCTTTACTAACGCCAACTGGAACAATCAGCAAAACGTGACCGTAACCGGAGTGGACGACTTTTTCTTCGACGGGGATATAGCCTACAATATCGTTTTTAGCGACTCGGTGAGCCCTGACATAATCTATGACGCCATCGCCGTGCCGCCGGTTGTCATGACCAATACCGATGACGATTCCGTCGGATTTAACGTAACCCCCATTGACGGCAACACCTCTGAGGCCGGAACGACGGCGAGCTTCTCCATAAGCCTGACCAGCGAACCTTCGGCCGACGTGACTTTGGACATCACCAGCGACAATCTCGCGGAAGGCACGGCCTTACCGGCGAGCATGACCTTTACTTCCCTGGACTGGTCCACACCCCAGACCGTCACCGTAACCGGGGTGGACGACTTTGCCATCGACGGAGACATCCTCTATTCGATAGTTCTCTCCGCGGCGGTTTCCGCGGACCCGGTCTACGATACCATCAAACCCGCGGACGTGGCGGTAACCAATGTAGATGACGATACAGCCGGGGCGATCATCAGCAACATCAGCGGAAACACGGACGAAGCCGGAACCTCAGCCACCTTCGACGTTCAGCTCTCCAGCCAGCCGACCGACCCCGTGACCATTCCCCTGTCCAGCGGCAATCCCCTGGAGGCGACCGTGCTTCCAGCCAGTCTGATTTTTACCAACCTCGACTGGAACATCCCCCAGACCGTGACCGCTACGGGAGTGGATGATTTCGTTCAGGACGGCGATCAGAACTATTTTGTCGTCTTGGGGGTTTTAAGCAGTCTGGATTTGAATTTCTCCGGCATTGATCCCGCCGATGTCGGTCTGGTTAATCTCGATAACGACACCGCCGGTTTTATGGTCAGCCCGGCCAACGGCAATACCAGCGAAGCGGGCACGAGCGTCCTGTTTGTCGTACGCCTGCAAAGCGAGCCGACCGCCGATGTAACGATTCCTCTCTACTCAAGCGACAACACCGAGGGAATCCCTGATGTCTCCAGCCTAACTTTCACGAGCTTAAACTGGAACGTCAACCAGACGGTCAACGTAACCGGCCAGTCCGATCTGATCGAGGACGGCAATCAATACTACAGCGTCATTCTGGCTCCGGCGGTCTCGGCCGATCCTGTTTATAGCGGAAAAAACCCCAACGACGTCAGTATCCTGAACATCAATGTCGACGTAACAGGGCCAGTCGTCCAAAGCTCCTCTCCCGCTGACGGCGAAAAAGACGTGATCAAGGAAAATCTGGAGATCGCCGTTACCTACGACGAAACGGTGGTTCCATCGACGGTGACCGCCAATAACGTCAATAGTACCTGTAGCGGCACCATCCAGGTTTCCCTGGATAATTTCTCCACCTGCGTTCCCTTTACCGGACAGCCTGCGGCAAGCAACCTGAATAAGACCTACAGCTTGAGTCTCTCGCAAAAACTGGTTGGTTTGACGAACTACAAGATCCGGGTTCTAAATACCGCCCAGGATGTCCACGGAAACATCGCGACAGCCAGCTATACCTCGACTACCGGTTTTGGAACCGCATTCAAGAAACTTCCCGATACGGCACAGGTCTTCAGCTACTCCTCCGTTTTCGGCGAGGATCATGATTATCTGATCAACGCACCGTCTTTCAGCGACAACGCCAATAACAGCGTCACCGACAATCAGACCGGACTGCTATGGCAAAAGGACGCCGGCAGCGTTACCCGTTCCTGGCTGGACGCGGTTTCCTACTGCGACTCTCTGAGTCTGGCCGGAAGAACCGACTGGAGACTGCCGACAGATAAAGAGCTTTTTTCGATCACCCGTTTTTACGCCGCAGCGACCAAGATCGATACCACCTATTTCCCAAACGCCATCGCCTCCAATTACTGGAGTTCGACCGAGTCTTTTTTGGACTCCTCCTCGGCCTGGTATGTCAATTTCAACAATGGTATGGTCGCCACAAACCAAAAACTCAGTTCCTACTACAGCCGTTGCGTCAGTGATGGGCTTTCTGGCAGCCGGTATAATCAAAACCTTTTCACCGACAACCTCAACGGCACGATCACCGATAACCGTCTCGGGCTGGTGTGGCAGGAAGTGGAAAACAATCCGGTTACTTGGTCGAACGCCATCATCTACTGTGAGGGATTAACCTTGGGCGGGTTTTCGGACTGGAGACTGCCCAACGTGAAGGAATTGCATTCCCTGGTCGATAATCAGACGGCAAACCCATCTATCAACCAGAGCGCCTTCCCGCTGGCCACAGCGTATTATTACTGGAGTTCCACCACCAATCCCGGAAATACAGCTCAGGCCTACCTGATCTCGTTTGATACCGGAGACGTGACTGAGACCAACAAGTCCTACAGCTTCAACGCCCGCTGTGTCCGGGCTGGAATTTAACGGTTATTGCCAGGGGTCATTTGATCGTCTTTTTTAATCCGCCCCAAAGGGATTCAGTCCCGCCGGATCGCCCTTTTCAAGGATGTCCTGCTTCTTCTTGTCCTGGATTCTTTCAGCTTCACTTTTAAAGCGGACTTTTAATTCCAGATTGGCGGGCGCTTTAACGCCGCTATACACCAAATCGGACTGAGACTGAATAAGCGTGTGACCCACGAGATCCGGCACCTTCAATAAGACCGAATCTTTAAAATTCTTCCGGTTTTCCAGCCCCGTTTCGACTTTTTGCGACATTCCAGGGCGTCGTAACGGATGATCGGCCTGTAGATCCGGTTTTACTTCTTCTCCTCTGATTTTAAGGCTAAACTCATCCTTAAGGCCGAACTCGTCAAACCCGGTTATCACCAGCAGGTTATCCCCGCCCGTCAAATTCAGGATCTTTTTTCTCTGAAGTACGAATTTTTTGGCGGGTTTATAGAGGCCCTCTTCAGGCATAATGGATAGGGCTTTTTGGTTGAGAACCGCTTCCCAACGCATGATCAGGCGATCAGAAACGATAACGAGGTCCTTCAGCTTTTCCTGATCGATCTCCTTGATTCCCCCCATCAGATTCAACTTTGGCGGTGAGTCCGGCCTCGGCTCGAATCGAATCTGCCCCACAATCTCTTTCCTGTTTCCGTTGAGATCGACCGCCGTCACTTGTAATTCACCCTCCCTGGCTTTGCCAAAGAGTTCCCTGATAATGTTCTGGTCCAGAATGGCTTCCGTTTTCCCCTGATTTAAACTCAACGGACGCTTGATCTCCTTTAGGCTCAGCTCAACAGACCACAGCGGCTCGGACCATCTGGTTACCAGGGATTCTCCTTCTTTAATTTTAATTGTTCCGAACTTCACCTCTTTCAAAACGGGGTTTTCCTTAAGATCACCCTGATCTGGTCTGGGCGGCGGAATTTCTTTAGGCCTGGGTTTCAAGGAAGCCGTATCCGCTGTTTGATCCCCATCGGCCGGAAGGATCCTAACCTCGACTGCCCTTAAAACCGGCGGCGCATGATCAACGATCAGAGTCGCTGTTTTCTCTCCCGACAGGGAAAAATCATCCCGGGCAATCACTCTCAGCTGATGCTCACCCTCTTTTAATCGCTCGAAAATCTCTTTACTAAGCTTAAGATGTGTCTGATCTGTCTGTTTTTCTTTACTCAAGGCTCCCGGGTCGTCCGCCGAACTGTCTCCGGACGCGTCCATCCCTTCGATGCTCAGCTTGTCTCCATCAACAAAGGCTTCCCATGAAACCCGATCCCTATCGGCTGAAACGATGATCTCGGCTTCGGGCTGGAGCCAGATACGGTTTTTCCCGTCCCCGATGATCAGTTTTGGCGGCTCCTGCGGCTTTCCAACCAACCGGATCGTTTTTTTCAGGCTGACATCCAAGGAACGGCTTTTGGCCTTGATCTCAATCTCAGCCCGCTTTGCTCCCTCTGCCAGCTTAAAGATTTCCTCCGGATCGATAATCACCTTATTGCCCTCATCCTTGATTTCGGCTGAAACCTTCTCCCCTTTGAATACCACGGCTATTTCCGTCAAAGGCTCATTAAATCCGATCTCAAATCCTTTGCCCTCGATCAAGCGGAATTGATCCAAAAGTCCCGGCGGTTTAAGCCACAAGCCCGTGTCTGCCGTTTCAGGCCTGACATCCATGGTTTCGCTCTGTAGGGCTTTAAGTCTCTCGGCTGGAATCTTCTCCGCCTTTTGAGGCGGCTTGCCTTTCTCCACTTTGGTCTGCATCCCTTCTTCGACCAGGACCTCGGTCTTGCCCTCCGGGTCGGAAACCCCGACGACCCCTTCGATGGTGGCCACCTGGGTTCCCTTCTCATCGGCTTGAAGATCAAAATCGGTCCCCTTGATCCCGATAACCGCCGTCGTCGTCCTAAAACGGATACGTCCCATTTTCTTGCGCTTGGCGATCTTGGCCCGGATATCCCCGATCAGGCTGAAGGAAACACTTTCCTCTTTGTCGTACTTTGGCAGGTTGAACTCATTGATCTTAAAGCGGGAATCGGCTTTTATCAAAACCAGGTCGCCTGATCTAAGCCTGAGCTTGGCCTTTTGGTCCTTTGAGGTGATCAGTTGATCTTCTTTCATTATCACCGCCGGCGACAGGGTCGCCCTGAAGGGACTTCCAAAGCGCATGATCAAAAGCTCGGCTTTCTCGAAATCCGCCTCCCCAGCCACTTCGCAAACTTCATCCTTCCAGCTCAGCAGGATGGGCGTTAGAATATAGACGGGATCTTCTGCCAGGGCGTAAAGGCCAACGTCAATGATCTCAGCCGGCGGATAAAGTGACCCGCCTTTGTGTGCGGAGGAGTTATCCGCAGGATCGTTTTGCTTGGCTGTGGCGGGTCCGCTCCCGGAAAAAAGCAAGAGCGACAATAAGACAACCCGAAGAACATAACCAAAGAAAACATCAGGAAAATTCATCGGTGTCTCCTAAAGCCATTTGGCGGCGAAGATTCTTGTCTTATCGCTATAGGCAAAGCGAGATAAAATGATCATTTTGCCGTAGGCTTCCCGCCTTAGGATATTGGCCTTGTGACCCATCGCCGCGGCCGCGATGGTTTCGGTCGCTGAGAGGCTGATCTGTGGACTGCCGGAATCACCGGCCTGGGAAAAAAGAATCAGCAACAGACGGTTTTGGACCCAGAAGGGCAGGTCTGAGTTCAGCAACCCCTTCAACTCATCAATGACGGGCACCAGGAGGCCGGGCTGGTCCGTCGAGGTCATCAGGTTTAACAGCATGACCAAAGACAGGTTGCCCCTTTCGTTATGATTAAAAAAACTCGCCTGCTTTAGGAAACCCATCGCAGTCTGAAAAAAAAGCGCGGGTGATTCTGATTGACGGGTCATATCAATCAAAGCTTCGTTTAGCAGCCTTAGCTTATAGCCGGATACCCGCGGGTCCAAACCCGCCGCTTCAAGCCGGCTCACCAACCTCAAGCTCCGGGCGGGATTGTCTTTAGTCTGTTCCCTCAACGCCTTGATCATCGATTCCAGCTTTGAAATATCATCTTGCCCCCCCAATTCCGCGAGCATCTCCTCAAATCCCATCTCTACGGGTTCGGATTCGGATTTCATCTTTTTGATCGCGTAAATCGTTTCATTGACCAGAAGCGAGAAGGGACCTCTCACCTTGATTTTGATGAGCAGGTTCATTCTCTTTTGCGCGTCGTCCTGCAAACCTGGACTGCTAAAGCTCGGCAGACTGGCGTTGATCCCCTTCCAAAGCTTAACGATCCCCGGATTTTTTTCTTTTGCGCCCGAGAGAATATCCAGTCCGGCAATCAGGGCCATCCTTTTTCTTTCCGGTTCACTGCTTCCCAAATTTTCGCTGAACGCCTCAAGAGCGTCATTGACGGACTCCGCCCATTGATCGCCTTCTTTTAAGATAATCGACTTTAATCCCATCAAAGACGCCTGACTCACCACCGGACTATCGGACTTCACCAGATCGACCAATTTATTCACCGCTTCCTCGTTAAAATCGAAATCTGGCAATTTGGCCGACCGGGCGATTTCGCCGATCAAAACGCTCAAGTATTCCCGCTCAGAAACCGAACGGTCGGATTCTTCGGCCTGATCCAGAAGATATTTAAGCGCTTTTTGTTGTAGATCCTTTAAGTCCCCCAGATACCCGCTATCTTGCGCCAGATCCTGCGGAACGCGCCGGCTTAGTACGAAGTCCGCCAGGAGGCGAAAGAGAAAATAGCTGTCCTTTTTGCTGAAGAATTGCTCTGGGTTATCCAAAAGCGCCTCCAGGGTCTCCTCGGCCTTATCGTCGTCTTTTTGATATAAACCTTCTAATTTCGCGTCGACGTGCCGATCAAAGTCCTTTTTTACGACCCGGTCCAAATCAAGGGGGACGGCTTGAACCAAAATTGGCGACAAAAACAAAAGAAGGGGCAGGAAGATTATCAGGCTTTTTTTCATAGTCATAACGCTCATAGGTTTTCGGCGGATAACGGTTTTAATTCGGCTCAATCTTTAACGGTACGGCTGTTTATTTGATATTATAGAATTTATTATTGTTTGTTAACTATAGCAAAAGCAGCTATATTTGTCGGCTCCGTTTTTTAACGATCATGAATATTGGGTAGAGTATAATATTTTATTACGAAAGAACACATCAAAAATCAAGATTTAACGATTTACGGCGGTTTCATTGAGCAGTGTGATTAAAGGGAATCATTCCCCGCGGATGCGGCCGGAACCTTCTTTCCCGATGAATCGTTAATAAACGATAAACTTTTGGCTGGCTCCCGAATCTCGGTTTATTATTGCGATTTAATTTTATATTCGAAATTATTTCATTGCATTACGCTCCTTATACCTCAACGCGACTAAAAAAGTATATCGAAAGAAACAGGAACCATGTTAAAATGTAAATAAATCAAACCGACATTTGGAACAACATTGTGAAAGACATTGATTTACACCCCTTATTAGCGTAACCGCACAATCAAGATCAACCTATCATACATAATGGAATTATGAAACAATTTACTCCTGAAGCCGAAGACATCTGGGAAAAACTCGACAGCCACGAACAGCAGGACATCATCAGTAGCTTTATTTGCCAGAATTGCGGTGATGTTCCGGTAGAATCCTTCTCCGGGGTGCTTCAGCTCGGAAAGTTGATCCTCAACGGAAAATGCGAATGCGGCGAGCCGGCCTTAAAGGAATTTTACCTGAAAATCTAATCCCGGTCCAAACCACGACCGCGACTTTCACTGTGGTTATTGGGAGCCTTGAAGCGGGCTTTAGCCAAGACAAGCAACGCCGGCAGAAGCAGCATGTCCGCCGTCCAGGCGCTAAAAATCGCGACCGCGCTTAAAAGCCCCATCCTAGATAATCCCAGATGAATCGAAGGGACCATGACCAGGAAACCGATCACCAACACCAGCGAGGTGAAGCTGATCGCCTGGCCCGCCTCCTTGAGCGTGTTTTCGATCGCCAAATGAATATCTTTAGTCAGGAGGTACTCCGCCCTGTAGTGCGTTATGAAGTGGATGGTGTCATCGACCGAAATCCCGATAATAATGGGCGCGATGATCAAAGTGTCGGTGTCCAGCGGCATGTTGAACAAACCCATCAGCCCAAAGGTCAGGATCACCGGAAAAAGATTCGGCAGCATCGCGATGATCCCCACCTTCAATGATCCGAACACCACCAGAATGATCAGACTCACCACAGCCAAAGCCACCAAAAAACTTTTCACCTGCGCCCAGCTGATATAATCGGTCATCGTCATCAACAAGGCCACCCCACCGGTGACCGACACCTTAAGTTCGGGATAATTCTTTTTCAGGGGTTCAAAGACCCGATCCGCCTCCCTTTGAATATCCGAAAAGAAAACAACATAATCCTTCGAACCCGCATTGAGCATTCTGGAGGAAATCCTGGCCTGACTGTAGTCGTCCGGCACGATTTTAACCCGGTCGTCACGATTGGTATTATCGAACAGGAGCAGCGTCTGTGCCAGCGTATTCGGCTCCTGGGGAATCACATACATTTCCTTTTTGTCCTGGTTTAGCGTCTGAAAGGTGGACTTGACGATATTAACCAGAGAAAGCGTATCCACCACCAGCTTTGAATCATGCCCCTCCATGTAGTTTTGCAAAACCTCCATGCGGTTTAAGACTTCCGGGTCTTTTAGCGCGTCGGTTTTTTTCAGATCCAGGACGATTTCAAGATTCTGGGTTCCGCCAAGTTTTTGATCGACGATATTATAAGCCTCCTTAAAGCCATAACCCTCCCTGACGATTTCAACGATATTCGAATCGATCTGAACCTGGAAAAAACCGTATAGGAAGAAAAGCGTCAAAAGCAGATAGATTAAAACGATCTTTTTTGGGTGCTTCTTTCCGACCGGTTCAAGCTTCATGATCATCCTTTGAACCAGATATCCTGATGGGTCCTTCTTTTTGGCCTCACGTTTTTTGCCATAAGGATTCCAAATGTCCATCAGCATCGGCAGAAAAACCATGGTCATCAAATACGCCACCAGAACTCCCAAACCGGCACCGATCCCGAAGTTCTGAATCGGACCGATCGGGACCAACATCAGCGATATCATCCCCACCGCAGTCGTGAGACTGGTTAACAGACAGGCCAGACCTGATTTTTTCATCACGCTGCGCATGGCCGTCGGATAGTCCTGCCCCTGGCGTCTGAAATACAGATACCCCGATAAAATATGCAGCGAATCGGCGATCCCGACCGTGATAACCAGTAAAAACACCACCTGAATCATCATATTCATCTCGATGCCAACCCATCCGATGATCCCGAAAGTGACCACCGCGCTTAGAATCACCACTGCGAATGGCAAAACGACCCCGCTGAAACTCCTGAAAAGCCAAAGCAGCACGAAAAACATCAAAACAAACATGCCAATGAAGAGGTAACTGACCTGGCTCATGATATCGTTTAACAGAAAATCCATCATCACGGGATTGCCGACCGGATAAAACGTCAAGTCCTTCTTGTATTCCGGCCTGTCAAAGATCGCCTCCACCGCGTTCCAAAATAAAGTATAGTCCGCCTGATCTATCTGCTTGTACTTCGGGATAAATTCTGGTTTTCCCGTCTTTTTTTCAAGTCCGTCCCCACTAAGGCCGAAGTCCTGGACCGGACCTGCCTCCCAGCTTTCGTCCTCAAGTTCCGTCCCTAGGTCGCTGCCGATTAAAATGGCTCCATAGCGGGAATCCCCGGACAGATACATCATCGGATAATCAGGATGTTTTAGGGCTTCCGCGCGCAATCGTTCCCTTACCTCCAGGCTTGTCGGAAGATCATCCCCAATAAAATCCCTGGATACCAGATCGTCTCCCCTGACCTCTAAATAGCTGGCGTTGATCAAACTGGTCAGAGTCGTGACATGGTTTAAGGGATCGTCCTCGCCCGCCTCCAGTGACGCGTCCGTTAGCTGTTTATGAAGCCGCGACAAGGCGGATAAGGATCTTTCCGAGAAAATATCGCCGTCATTGGCCTCGTAGACCAGATAAACCGACTCGTCGCTCTCGAAAGTGTATCGAAATAGATCATAGATCTTTCGTGTCGGATCACCTTCCTTAAAAAAACTATCCAGCGACATGTTCAACTTGATGCTTCCGCTGCCCGCTCCAACCGCGGCACTCAAAACCACCAAAACCACCCAGGCCTTCCAACGGTTTCTCGTTAAAAATTCCGGAATCAAGGCAAAAAACTGGTTTAACCTAAAAAGTACCTCTTTCAATGCTAACTCCTATTCATTTTGTTTGGTATTATTTTTCCGTAAAACCTATCATATCTATCTAAAAACGCAAATAAAAATCACAATTCCACGTTGCCTTCACCTTCTTGACAAATACCTCATACCCCTATATGGTAATATGGACTGTTGGATTTTAACCGCAAATCGATCATGACCAAAAACCTATCCTTTAAGTCCATAGCCTTGATCGCCCTGGTGTTGTTTGGGTTGGGATTATTCACTTCGTCAAGGGCGGCCGGACTGATTATAACTACCCATGCCCCGGTTAAAATCCGGCCGGTCCGCTCTTTTCTTGATAATACGAAAAAAGCGCCTGATCACTGTTGCGCTATCAACATAAACGGTCCCGACTGCCTTGAGCAAACCACAGGGAAGCAGGCCATCGCCAACTCGCACACAAAATTAAAAAGAACGCTCCAAAGCAGTCACAAGCAAAAAAGATGGAACCCATCAAAAAGCCGCCACCCGCTTGTTGCCTTTCCAGAGAAGACCGCCTGGAACCAACCCGGACGCTCCCTGTACTCCTTGAGGACATCTCTGATTTTTTACGCCTGACCCTCTGATCATTAACATTAAAGTCCGTTTTTTGCCTTTTCCAATATATTCAGGTGGGCTGCATTATTTCCGTGGTTAAATCACGCTCTGGGTTTCGTCCCGCGAGATTAGCCTCAGCGCCCCGACTTGCGGAGAAACGACGCTAGATGGGCTTTGGATTAATATAGCAGCCTAAATCACGATACGACCGATTTTCCAAAAACACATCACTAACGAAAGGTATTATGACTCCAAACAAAAACGCTTCCGAGCAGCCCGAAAAAAGAAATAAATCCTTATCCATCTGGATCGGCGTCGCCGTTCTAGTCGCCTTGATCATCGGGGTCTACTTTTACCTAAAGCCCGCCGATTTGTTCTCTAAACCCGCCAACAAGGAATCGCTCGCCCTGGGAAAAACGGTATTTAATAAACACTGCGTAACATGTCACGGCGATGAGGCCGCTGGTGAAAACAAGGCCTTCATAAAAGGGGGAATCAAAGAAGACGGGGGTTATTGGGCTCCGGCGCTGAACGGAACGGCTCATACATGGCATCATCCCGATCAGGCCCTATTTGAAATCATCAAGAAGGGATCGATCGCCTCCGACTCGCCCATGAGAGCCTTTGAAAACCGCCTGAACGATGAGAAGATCGTGGCGGTCATCCATTATTTTCAATCGCTCTGGCCTCCGGAAGTCAAACTGAGAGCCGCTCAGCGAAACATGGAAAAATAAACGCCGCTAACTGAGGACCTGATGATTTCGGTTTATGAAAACGAGGTAAGATGCTTTACGTGGTCTGGCTTAATTGCCTAAAAAGACTTGTCACGATTTTTTTAACAAGTTATAATTTAATAAAACGACAACAGGGTAGACTTTAGTACCTTCAACTTTACTTTATTTCAAGGAGTTTTAATGCAACAGATCAATACCCAGAACATCACCGCTCCGGTAGTCGCTTCAGATGCCCCCCTAGCCGAAAGGCTGGCGTTTCTAAGAAAGGTCTATGGGCTTTTGTCCATCAGCATCTTTTTGGCCGCAGGTGCGTCCTGGATGACCATCAATAACGAAAACTTTCTCAATCTGGTTTTCCGCAACATGATGCTTTTCTTTATCGTGGAGATCGCGGCGATCTTTTTTGCCCTTTGGGCCAGAAAAAAAGAGAACCTGGGTTATATCGCCCTATTTACCTTTACGATCCTCACGGGAATCACCACAGCCCCGATCCTGACGATCTATACAGGTGAGACCGTCACCAACGCCGCTGTTCTGACCGGACTGGTATTCGCGGGACTGTCCCTTTACACCGTCTCGTCTAAAAGAGACTTTTCGTTTATGGGAGGGATGCTCACGACCGGGCTGATCGTCCTGATCGTCGGCGGTCTGTTAAACGCATTCGTCTTTAAAAGCTCCATGGGTTCCTTCATGTTCTCTGCGGGCGGCGTTATCATCTTTAGCGGCTTTATCATCTATGACACCTTTAATATCCTGCACCGCTATCCGACCGACGAATACATTTCGGCCACCCTGTCGCTGTACCTGGATGTCCTGAACCTGTTCCTGATGCTTTTAAGACTCTTGGGCGGAAACCGGGATTAAATCCCGTCACTGTTATTTTCCCTCCCTGGAAACGAAAAAAGGAGACTTTGGTTTTAAGTCTCCTTTTTTTTTGACAGGATATCGATCCTTAATAAGGCCGTAGGCTGATTAATCGCAACCGATGGCCGTGATAATCAGGGAGCGGTTTCTGGGTCCGTCGAACTCCGCCAGAAAGATCCCCTGCCAGGTCCCCAGCGCCAAAACGCCGTTTTGAACCGGGACGCTCAAAGAGGTTCCCATCAGGGAGCATTTAAGATGAGCCGCCGAGTTGCCCTCCCCATGCCGGTCTTGGGGGTGATTCCAGACAACCATCTCCTCTAGCCGGGTCCGAAGGTCGGTGAGGACATCCGGGTCGGCGTTCTCGTTAATGGTGAGACCGCAGGTGGTGTGCAGGGCATGCAGATGAACCAGGCCGTCTTTAAGCCCCAGTTCCGTTACGGCATCCCTGATTCTGGACGTAATGGAGACAAAAGCGTCTTTGGAAGGGGTGGCGACGCTAAGGCGGATCTGGTTTTTCATCTTGAGATTGGATTAGGTTTGATCCATGAAGGAAATCAAGTTTTAGGAATTTTTTTGGAATCCTCCAAAAGGATATTTTTTGCGGCGTCCCCCATAATCGAGTCCGCCAAATCCCGGGTCAGATCACCCATCTTATCGATGGCTTCCTTGAGGAGCATGGGGTTCTCGTTTTTTCGCAAATCCTCCATGACCTTGCGGTGGGCCGCGATCGCTTCGATCTGATCGGGGGTGACGAACTGGTCGGCCTTATGCCAGATACGGTCTATCCCATCGATGATGGTGGTGATCTTGTCCCGAAACTCCACCAGATTACGCTGATTAAAATCATCGACCGCGTATTCCATCGAATCTTTGATCATACGGGTGATCTCGTTTCGATTTAGACCGTGGGTGGGAATGATTTCGATTTTAGACTCCACTTCGCTTCTGAGTTCCTTGGCCGATACGGTCAAAAGCCCGTTCACGTCCACGAAAAAAGTGACTTCCACCTTGGGCAGTCCCGCCGGCATGGGAGGAATCCCTTTTAGAACGAATTTGCCGAGCTTTCTGCAATCCCGCACGAACTCTCTTTCCCCCTGAAAAATAGACAGTTCGATTCCCGTCTGGTTATCCACCGATGTTGAAAAGACTTCCGTGACCTTAGCGGGTATCGAGGCGTTTTTCATCACCATCTTTGAAAAAACCCCGCCTATCGTCTCGATTCCAAGAGACAAAGGGATCACATCCATCAAAAGATAATCCTTCCTGCCGCCGGACAGCAGATGCCCCTGAATGGCCGCGCCGATCGCGACGACCTGCTCCGGATTTATACGGATATGGGGTTTTATCCCGAAAAATGCCTCCACCAGATGCCTGACCAGCGGGATACGGCTGCTTCCCCCGACCATGACCACCTCCTCGATATCCCCGGCGGTCAACTCCGCGTCATGCAGCGCCTCCTTGACATGAGCGAGGGTCTCCTCCACCTTGGGGCGGATCTCTTCTTCGAATTCCTTTTGACTTAAAGAATACTTCGTCTTGATCCCTCTTTCGGGAAGTTCGATCTCAAGGCTTGTCTCAAGATTCGTACTCAGAGCGATCTTGAGGATTTCAGAGCTTCTTTTAAGCCGCTGGATCGTCTCCGGCGAGAGTTCCTTTTCGTCTTTGACCTCCGGCAGGATATCTCTGATCATGCGCCGGATGATCAGATTATCCAGATCGTCTCCCCCAAGATGGGTATCGCCTCTGGTCGAGATCACCCTAAAAAGCCGGTCTTTCAATTCCAAAACGGAAACATCAAAAGTCCCGCCACCGAAATCATAAACCGCTATCTTCCCTTTTTTGTTCTCCTGAAGCCCGTAGGCGATGGCGGCGGCGGTCGGCTCGTTGATGATCCGGGTGACCTCCAGTCCCGCGATCTGGGCGGCGTCCTTGGTGGCTTGCCTTTGGGCATCGTCGAAATAGGCCGGCACGGTGATGACCGTTTTTTTGACCGCTTTCCCCAAAATAATTTCAGCCTTGCGCTTGATCTCCCTTAATACCTCCGCTGAAATCTGCTCGGGACTCAACTGCGCGCCTTCTTCCCCGATCAGAATCTTATCGCGCTCGCCGATTATAACCTTAAAGGGTGATAAAGTCAGGTTCTCTGAGATGTCTTTGGCCCCCCGGCCCATAAACCTTTTAAAAGAGGTGAAAGTAGTGCGGGGATAGTTGGTTCTTTGATTTAACGCCTCCGCTCCGACCAGGAGGCCGTTTTCGGTCTGGCTGACCACGGACGGGGTTTGGGTCGTAAAATAGCTGTCCTCGATTATTTCCGCTCCGGTCTCTGAAACATAAGCCGCCATGCTGTTGGTCGTCCCCAGGTCGATCCCGATAATCAGCTCGCTCATACGATTACTATTATAAACAACTCGATTTAGTTGAGATTATCTCTTAGATTTTTACCGATCATGCGGATTCTTTCTCCCAGATTATCCAGAAATTTCAGCTTGGCCAAATTTGAAAGAATCTTCCCGGCAGTCATTTTGTCTTCACGGTTAGGGATATAGGCCTTGAAATCGGCGGATAGCGCCTCGTCTATCTCCTGAAGGAGTAGGTTGATCCTCGCCTCGGTTTGCTTTAGACTCCCGCTCCCCTCCTGAACCAGATCAAGCTCTTCTTGTATCTCGAACATCTCTAAAACAAAAGCCTGGGGCGGCTGAGGAATCATGCCGTCAAACCCCGGCATCAAAAGGCTTAGAAGATAACGGCCCCTTTTGAAGGGGTAGAACAGGGTTTCTTTCGCCTCGTAGAGAAGCGCCGTGTGGCTGAGACTGAGGGCCTGGTCCTCCTTGGAACCGTTGACATACATATCCGGATGAAGAGCGAATATAAGCCGCTCGAAAGCGGCGGTCACCTCCTTCTTGTCTATGTCATAACCCGGACTGACTCCGAAGATGGAAAAATAATTCATCGTTTTGTTGTACTGCTGGATCTTCTCACAGGCCGTGCAGTAGATCGTATGCTTCAGCTCGCTGTCACACTTGTCGCAGCGCTCCGAGGCACAGTGATGGTGTCCGTGATGATCTGATTTGTCTTCCTTCAATTCTTCTGAGGGGATCATGCGTCCTGGTATCTTATAGGGTTGGGGCCTTGGGGGTAAAAGAAGTTCCGCAACCGCAAGCCGCGTCAGCCTTCGGGTTTAAAAACTTAAACCCTCGGTCCATCAGACTGGTGTTAAAATCCACTTGCGTGCCGTCGATATAGATCAGGCTTTTCTTGTCCACGATGATCTTGATGCCCATCGATTCGAACACCTCGTCGAAATCGCCCACCTTGTCGTCAAAGTCGAAAACATAAGTAAAACCGGCGCAACCACCGCCCTTGATCCCCAGGCGGATACCAGTGCCCTCGGGCAACTGGTTTTCCTTTACCACTTTGCTGATTTCTTTCACCGCGTTTTCCGTTAAGCTGATCATGTCGTTCCTCTTCTTATTTAAGTATTTTGCTTTCTTTGTTTATAGTCCTTGATCGCCGCCTTGATGGCATCTTCAGCCAAGACCGAGCAGTGAATCTTCACCGGCGGCAGGTTCAACTCCTCGGCGATCTCCGAATTGGTTATCTCGGCCGCCTCCTCGATCGTTTTCCCCTTGACCCATTCGGTCGCGAGGCTTGAGCTGGCGATCGCGCTGCCGCACCCAAAAGTCTTGAACTTCGCGTCGATGATCCGGTCGTTTTCCACCTTCAGCTGGAGTTTCATCACGTCGCCGCACTCCGGAGCTCCGACAACTCCCGTCCCCACGTCCTTATCCTCTTTCTCGAAACTCCCCACGTTGCGGGGAGCCGTATAATGGTCGATCACCTTGTCGCTGTACATTCTTTCTCCTTATTGAAATCCATTACCCTCAGTTGATAGATCAATGAGTCTCAGCCCACTGAATTTTGCTGATGTCGATCCCCTCTTTCGCCATATCGTACAAGGGGGACATTTCCCTTAATCTCTGGACGACGCTGGTCGTCTTCTCGATGGTTTTCTCTATTTCCTCATCTGTGGTAAAGCGGCCCAGACTGAACCGGATGGAACAATGCGCCAGTTCCGGCCCGATTCCAAGAGCCCTTAAGACGTAGGAGGGTTCCAGACTGGCCGAGGTGCAGGCCGAGCCGGATGAAACGGCGATGTTTTCCATGCCCATCATCAGACTTTCTCCCTCCACATAGGAAAAACTCAAATTCAAAATACCCGGAAGTCTCTTTTGGGGGTGTCCGTTCAAAAAAACATAATCCAGATTCTCCTTTAGGCCCGCTTCCAGTTTCTCTCTCAGGGAAATCAATCGCTGGCTCTCCTGAGACATCTCTTGCATACAGTAGTAACAAGCCGCCCCCAGACCGATGATCCCCGGAACGTTCAGGGTTCCAGAGCGCATCCCCCTCTCATGGCCCCCGCCAAACACGATGGGCGATAACCGCACCCTGGGGTTTCTCCGGCGGACATAAAGCGCGCCGATGCCTTTGGGTCCATAAATCTTATGGCCGCTCAGAGACAAGAGATCGATCTGCGCCTTATCGACGTCGATGGGGATTTTCCCCGCCGCCTGGGTTGCGTCCGTATGAAACAATACCCCGTGCTTGCGCGCAATCCGGCCGATCTCGTCTATGGGATGCAGAACGCCGATCTCATTGTTGACCGCCATCAGGGATATCAAAATCGTCTGGTCGGTGATGGCCGCTTCCAATTCCGTAAGGTCGATCATCCCGTTTTTATCCACCTTCAAAAAGGTCGTCTTAAAGCCCTGGGTTTCCAGGTGGTGAACAGGGTCTAGCACAGCCTTGTGCTCCGTCAGGCAAGTGATGATGTGATTGCCCTTTTCCCTGTACATCTGCGCCGCTCCCAAAATCGCCAGATTATTGGATTCGGTGGCCCCGCTGGTAAAAATAATTTCCTTGGCCGAACAACCAACCAGAGACGCGATCTGCTCTCTAGCGTTCGTTACAGCCTCGTCAGCCTTCCAGCCGAACCAGTGATTGCGGCTGGCGGCGTTGCCGTAATGCTGGATGAAAAACGGCGTCATCGCTTCGAAAACCCTGGGATCAACCGGCGTTGTCGCGGCGTTGTCCAAATAAATATAATCACTCATAAATCATCCGGCTCGTTAATTAATGGGTTGAGGGGAAATCGGTTCGAGATTCTTGTCATTGATCATGTCCTCCAGACTCAAACTGTCCATAAAACTTTTAATCTTCCGGTGGATCTTCTCAATGGGTAATTTCGCCGGACAATGTTTCTGAGCCCGGCATTCGTAATTGTTATCGGCGCAATCCGAAAACCGCATCGGCCCGTCGATGATCTCGATCAATTCTCCCAGAAAAATCTTTCCCGGCGCCTTGCCCAGGGTATAGCCTCCGGCTACCCCCCTCTTGCTGCTGACAACGCCAAACGACGACAGGAGTTTCATCACGTTTGAAAGCATCGGGGAGGAAAGATTGTAAAAACTGGCGATTTCCCTGGCCGAAGCTGGATTCCCCTTCTCGTACAGATGACTCAAGGCCACGATCGCGTAATCGGTTTTTTTCGATAGCTTCAGCATCTCGACAAAATCCTCTTCTTCAATTACAATTAAGAAACACAGTTAGGTTAACGTTTACTTGCTATAGTTAATATGGTACCAATTTAGTACTGATTGTCAAGCTTAAATTTGTACCTTTTTAGTCTTAAGCTATGAAAAATATAATAGTGGCTGAAGCCCAGGGGTTCTGCTGGGGAGTGCGCCGGGCTCTGGACATCGTCGATCAATATGACGAAGTGTCCATTTTGGGTGACTTGATTCACAACAAGCAGGTGGTCCAGGAACTCGAGAACAAGAACAAGCGGGTCATTCAGGAATTAACGGGCAAGGAAAAAAACCCAATCGTGATCACGGCACACGGCACCGATATCTCCAACATCAAACGGCTGGAGAGTCTGGAGATGGAGACCGTCGATACCACCTGCCCCCTTGTGAGCGTGATCTACCGGGCGGGAAAGCAGCTGGAAACCGAAGGCTACCAGATCATCATTATAGGCGATAAAAGGCACGTCGAAGTCAAGGGGATCGCTTCCCGCATGAAAAACCCCATCATGATCAACGACGAAGACGATCTGGAGAATATCGATCTTCCCGAAAAAGTGGGCATCATCTGTCAAAGCACCTTCTCGCAAAACAAATTCAACAAGCTGGTGGAGCGGATAAAGAAAAGAGTCAAGTCCTGCAAGATCAAAAATACCATCTGCGCGCCCACCATCAAAAGACAGATCGCGGCCGAGACCCTGGCTAAAAGCGTGGACCTCATGATCGTGGTGGGGGGGTATCACTCTTCAAACACCAAGAAACTGGCGGAACTCGCCAATCAGTACGTCAGGAGCTACCACATCGAGACCGCGGAACACCTCGATCCATTGTGGTTCGAGGGCATGTCTGAAATTGGCATCATCGCCGGCGCTTCGACGGCGGACTGGATTATTGAGGAGGTGTGCGTCAAAATCGGCGAGTTCGATTTTTAGATATACCCCTTTTACAACCCGGGTCTCTGTGCTATAATTGTTATTAACGGGTTGATATCAAAGATATTGTAATAGAACTTGATTGTATGTAACAGCCCTATGGCATATTAATTGTAACGAAAGAGATCAAACCAAAACATCGCTTACAATAACCAAATCATTCGTTTCGAGCCGTCTTCGGACGATAACGTTAAAGACTCATCCTTTTTATTTGACCAGTGACTGCCATGAAAAAAGATCAACTCTCAGGCTACCAGTTCTTACCGACATTGATCGGTATCCTTTTTATTGTCTTAACCATCGCCATTTCATCCTGCCAGGACACGGGGCCCAAAACCGTAGCGGGTAAGCTGGAGAGCTGCAAGGGTTTTCTCGATGAGTCAGCCTGGTCCAGCGCAATCGATATGTGCAAGGATGTCAGCACGGACGAAGGTTGGCACTTGACCGCCCAGGCCTACATGGGTAGAGCCGGATTATCGATGTTCTCGCTTCTAAGAAGCCTGACCGATCCCGATGCGGTCCCGACCAACCTGATCTTCGGTTATATTCCCGATACCACGGCCGACAGCGATGATTACAAGAGCGCTCTGGACGCCATCATGCTGAAGGTGGAGACGAAAACGCCCACCATGTACCTTGAGTCCCTTTTATTATCGAGCATGCTGGTCTTTCGCGAAATGAAGCTTCTTTTGGGGCTCGGCATAGACGCGACCGGCGACTTCACCACTTGCGCGGGCAATCCGCCGGCGGTCGAGAACTGCGCTTTCGCGCCCAAAATCACCACCATAACCCAGACCATCGTGGGGGTTGATGTCGAGATTCCCGATCAACTGGTTTTCGGCGGTTTGGGAGCCAGCTTTTACGATAATCTTTGCGACAACCATATCGCCGACCCGACCCACGACGGCGTCTCCACCATCGACATGACCGTGGACGCCTCGGTCGATGTCTTCGACGGCGCCAATGACGGTATCATGAGCGTCACGCACGACGTGACCGCCGACGGCTGTCAGATCAAAAATACCAGCGTGCTTCACTACAATAAAGTCGCCAACGCGAACTTCGCGGGCATGAGCACCATCAGCGCCCTGAGCATGCTTGACTTTTATTCGAAATTCGACAGCGGCGTCAACTTCTCGATCGACATCGCCACCATCGGACTGGTCACCTTCTGCAAAAGCGGCATCATAGAGCCTCCTGCGGCCAACGACTATTGGCTTAACGACTGCGAAGTCCTAAACTTTCTACTCAACCCGGGATTATGATTAAAATGAAACGACTAATAATTGCGGCTGTCTTCCTGTTTATTGCGGGATTGCCGGCATCATTGTTTGCCGGAGAATTCAGAGACCTGGGACAGGACTATCGGTCACTGGCCATGGGCAATACCGGTATCGCCAGCGCGAACAACAGTTCGGCCCTCTTTTACAATCCGGCCACCCTCTCGAACATCTATAACTGGTGGTTCGATTTCCCCATGCTGGAAGTCACGGCCTCTAGCGAATCAATGGCGCTTTACGGTCAGGCCAAGACCGGATCGTTCAATCTGGAGACCCAGGACGAGCAATTCGATTTCATGCGGGATTTTATTGGCCAGAACCCCTATATCAAATTTCGGCTCGGCTCCAATATCTTTTTTAATGTCTTAAAGCAGGGAATGTCGGTTGGCGCGAACTATACCTACGAAGCCGTTTTGGATATTCAGGTCAGAAACCCGAGCCTGCCGACCCTGGACGCTTTCGCCCGTCTGGATCATGTCCGTCAGGCGGGGATTTCGATTCCCATGGCGATGGGAAGGTTTATCTTGGGCGTGGTGCGCAAGCAGATCGAGAGAAAGGAAGTGGCCTTTAACTACGGCATGTCCGACGCGATCGACGAGGTCCCTTTCCCGACCATGGATACCGATGGCAAGTCAGGCGCGGGTGAGGGTTACGATGTCGGGTTTATCTTCCGCACCGCCAGTAAGAGCCGAATTCAGATCGGCGGGGTCTATCGCCAGGAGATCGACCTCCAGGATGCCACAAAAATCCCCAAGGAGATCGCCTTTGGCGCTTCCATGGTCCATAATTTCGGCAATTTGCGCTTCACCGGTGCGGTCGATCTTAGGGACATCACCAGCGAGCTGACCCCGGATGACAAAACGAACTATAACCGCCGCCTGCGCTACGGAGCGGAACTGGGGTTATTCCCCCTGTCCCGCAACACGACCATGTTCTCCTTTCGGACCGGCTACAGTAACGGCTATCCCTCGACCGGGGTGGAGATGTATTTCGGCCACGCCATGATCATCGGCTATACCCGTTATATTGAGGAAACCGGAGAGTACGCCGGTCAAAACCCCAGCTCAAGACAAGTCGCCTACGCGTCTTTCGGATTTTAGAACAACCAACCGGAAAAAAGAAAATGAAAACTCATCCAAATCCCTTCAGACATCTAAATTTTAGTTCGATCGGAGCCATCGGTGTTTTTTTGATTTTCTCACTTTTCCTGACGGCATCCTGTAAAAAATCAGGTGGAATAACCACGATCGCCGAGACTTTAACCGTCACCAGCCATACACCAACCGATAAAAAAACCGGTGTGTCGGTCGATAAGGTCATCGTCGTCTATTTTGATCGGGGACTCAAAGCCGCAACCGTGACGAATGATCTGGTCCTGTTGGAAAGCCCGACCGACGCTGTCCCTAGAACCGTGAGTTATGACAGCGCGGCCATCAGCATCACGCCGGACGCCCCTCTCCTTTACGGGACCGAGTATACCGTTACGATAAAAAGAGGCGTTCTTTCCCGAGGCGACGCGCAACTGGCCGCCGATTACGTCTTTACCTTCACGACTCAGGCCATACCCCTTTTCACCAGTACAGTCCCGATCAACAACGCGACCAGAGTCGCCGTGGATATCAATATCACCGCCACCTTCCCAAAAGCACTTGATCCGGCTACGCTTTCAAGCGCGACCTTTTACCTCAAAGCGACCAATAACATCATCAGCGCGACGGTCACCAATCCATCGCCTAACATCGCCAAACTTAATCCCACTTCCAATTTGACGCCCGGTACGCTTTATACCGCCACGCTCACCACCGGGCTTAAGTACCTTTCGGGAGACGCTTATCCCGCTACCAGTACCTGGTCGTTTAAAACCGCGCCATCACCCTGGTCTGGCATCAAGCAGGTCGGCAGCGCCAATATCGACTACGGTTACGGAATCGCTATCGACAGCCTGGATAATGTCTACGTGACAGGATTCGCCTCGGGCGACATCGGAGCCGAAGTCAGCGACGCCAAAGACATACTGCTTTTAAAATACAATGTGTCGGGGGTCAGACAGTACGCCAAACTTTTCGGTACGGCCGGAACTTCCCTTATCGATGAGGAAGGAAAAGCCGTCAAAATCGACAGGAACGACATGGTCTATGTGACAGGCTATACCCTCGGAACCCTGGACGCCAATCCGAACCAGGGAGGAATGGACGCTTTTATCACCCAGTTCAACGCCGCGGGCACGGTTCAGTGGTCCGAAAAAATCGCCAGCGCAGGCGACGAGGAAGCCTTCGACATGACACTGAGACAAGGCACGAACATCTCGGCCTATATCACCGGTTATACGACCGGGGATCTGGGAATGGGCAACAGCGGTCTTAAAGACATCTTCCTGGCAAAATTCAACGACTCGGGGCTTCAAAGCTGGGTCAGGACTCTCGGCTCCGCCCAGGATGATGTCGGCCTCGGAGTCGCGGTCGATTCCTCCGGCGATGTCTATGTCGCAGGGTATACGGACGGGGCTCTCGACGGGAACAGCTCTAATGGAGGCCGGGATATATTCCTGACCAAGTACGATAAGAACGGGTTCAAGCAATGGACCACCCAGTACGGAACAGCCCAGGACGAGGAAGCCCTTTCGGTTGCCGTTGACGCTACCGGGGATGTTTACCTTACCGGCTATTCCAAAGGAACGCTTACCGGAGGAGCGGATATACAGTACAGTCTGATGAATACCCATACCGACACCAACCCCTCTCCCGGGACCAAAGATATCATCATCTCCAAGATCAGCCCCGCGGGCGTCCTGCAGTGGAACAAGCAACAGGCCGGAACCGGCGCGGTCAACGAAGAGGGAAGGGAGATCATCTTCGATTCCACGGGCGACTTCTATGTCGTCGGCTATACTCAGGGCCAGCTCAGCTACTTTGTCGAGGACAACGATTTTGCCGATACCAACGGCAACGTCTTTTTCAGCCATTACTACTCCGCAGTCTATTTTAATGCCCGCTATACCCGCCAGACAGGGACCGTCTCCGCCGCGGACCAGGGCTGGGGGATCGCCCTCGATTCGGTCAGCGATGTCTTCGTGACCGGAAACACGGCCGGCACCCTCGGAGTCAACGCCAACGCCGGCGCGGACGATGTCTTTATCATTAAGGGCGACGCGACGGGCGATTTTCAATAGCTTCAGTTGGTTATATGATAATTTGCGGCGACTCGCCTGATAACAAAGTTTTTATTCCAGTTTTAGGGTGACATCCACTTCCTTTTTTTTTATAATTATAGATTAACTTTCTTTGTTTCAAATCTACCATGATCATGGACTATCAATAATAACATCTTTTAATCACCCAATCAAACAACCAGGTATCAAAGTCAGGAAATAATTATGAATCAGATATTAAAGCCCACCAAAACGGGAGCGTTAACCTATAAGATCGCCGATATCAGCCTCGCGGAATTCGGCAGAAAAGAAATGCGTCTCGCGGAAACCGAAATGCCGGGACTGATGGCATTAAGAAAGAAATATAAAGGCCGAAATCCCTTACAAGGGGCCAAGATCATGGGCAGTCTTCACATGACGATCCAGACCGCGGTCTTAATGGAGACCCTGAGCGATCTCGGAGCGGACGTGAGATGGGTCAGCTGCAACATCTTTTCCACCCAGGATCACGCGGCCGCGGCGGTCGTGGTCGGCACGAAGGGAACCACCGACAACCCCAGCGGCATACCCGTCTTCGCCTGGAAAGGCGAGACACTGGAGGAATACTGGTGGTGCACCGAACAGGCGCTGGCTTGGCCGGACGGATCGGGACCCGATTTGATCGTGGATGACGGCGGGGATGCGACGCTTCTGATTCACAAGGGTGTCGAATACGAAAAGGCGGGTAAGGTACCTGATTTCAACCCGGATAAAGAACCCGAAGAATGGGGCGTTATCTTGAAGCTTCTGCGCTCCGAGCTTGAGAAAAACCCCCAGAGATGGACCAAGGTCGCCAAGGCCATGCGCGGCGTCAGCGAGGAGACCACCACTGGTGTCCACCGGCTCTACCAGATGCAAGAGACAGGCACACTGCTCTTTCCGGCTTTTAACGTCAACGATTCGGTTACCAAAAGCAAGTTTGACAACGTCTACGGCTGCCGCCACTCGCTTCCGGATGGAATCAACCGCGCCACCGACGTTATGATCGGCGGGAAAGTCGGGGTTATCTGCGGTTTCGGAGAAGTCGGCAAAGGCTCGGCTCAATCCCTAAGAGGCCAGGGATGCCGGGTGATCGTCACTGAAATCGATCCCATCTGCGCGCTTCAGGCAGCGATGGAGGGCTATGAAGTCAAGCCGCTGGAAGACGTGGTCGAGTTTGCCGACATCTTTATTACCACGACCGGAAACTTCGATGTCATCCGCGTCGAGCATATGGCTAAAATGAAGGACAAGGCCATCGTCGGGAATATCGGTCACTTCGACAACGAAATCCAGATGGCGGAGCTTAAAAAGGTTCCGGGCATCAAGCACATCAACATCAAACCCCAGTACGACGAATGGATCTTCCCCGACGGTCACAGCGTGATGATACTGGCTGAGGGAAGACTCCTTAATCTCGGATGCGCCACCGGCCACCCCAGCTTCGTCATGTCGGCGTCCTTCACCAACCAGGTCTTGGCCCAGCTGGAGCTGCACCTCAACGGCGAGAAATACGAAAACAAGGTTTATATCCTACCGAAGACCCTGGACGAGGAGGTCGCCAGACTTCACCTGGATCATCTCGGCGTCAAGCTGACCAAACTGACCCAGGAGCAGGCCGATTACCTCGGGATTCCAATCGAGGGCCCCTACAAGCCTGAACATTACCGCTATTAATTACATTCTTATTGCCGGGCGGAGAGCCATTCCTCCCGCCCGGTTAACCTCTTATTTTTTTATTTATCCGTTAATACTCCGCTTTATCTGCCTTCCATCCCCTTTACATAGCTCATAGAAAAAGACAGACTCCCCTTAGAACCGGTTTATCCATTAACCCAGAATCAGGCGTGAGCGATGAAATACTCAATCGGCGTGGATCTAGGCGGCACCAAGACGGAGATCGTTTTATGCGGGGACAATCCCCTTGAGACCATCGAGCGTCTGCGGGTCCCCACGCTTCAAAAAAACGGCTATCCCGCGCTCGTAAAGCAGTTATCCGAACTGATCTTATCATACATCGGGAAATGCTCCAGCCTCCCCTCGATCGGAATCGGCATCCCGGGTTCCCTGGAGAGCGACAAAGGGCTGGTTCGCAACTCGAACATCCAGTGCCTCATCAAAAAACCCCTGAAAGCCGACCTTGAGAAGATCATCAATCACTCTGTGCGACTCGAGAACGACGCCAACTGTTTCGCCTTAAGCGAGGCGCGCTTTGGAGCTGGCAAGGCTCACGGCGTGGTGATGGGGATCATCATGGGAACCGGGCTTGGCGGGGGGCTGGTGATCTCGGGCAAGGTCTTAGGCGGTCATCAGGGCATCGCTGGGGAATGGGGCCACAGCACGATCGATCTGAACGGCCTTGATTGCTGGTGCGGACGCAAGGGCTGTCTTGAGCAGTACCTATCTGGGACCGGTCTCGAAAACCTCTACTTTAGAAAGAGCGGCGTAAAAAAATCCGCCCAGGATATCTGCCGGGATTCTATGGAGAAAAAAGAAGCCGCCGCGAGGGAGACCCTGGATGAGTTTCTATCTTATTTCGGGGAGGGTATCGCCAACCTGATCGTCTGTATCGACCCGGACATCGTCGTTTTGGGCGGGGGTCTCTCGAACCTGCCGCTACTATACGACGAGGGTGTCGCTCAAGTCAGGAAAAGGCTTTTTAACCGGGAACTATCCACTCCCATCGTCCAAAACCTGCTGGGTGACTCAAGCGGGATTTTCGGCGCCGTCATCGCGGGCATGAACCAGGGGGACTTCTCATAGTTTCCGCTCCAGTTCCTTCATCAATTCCGTGATTTCCGCCAAAAGCTCCCGCCTCTCCTCGGTGGAATCCTGTGAGCGGGCATAACGGATCAAGTCAAAGCGTTCCAGGTATTCGGTTACCTTTCCCGCCAGATCAGGCGGTATCTTTCCGCTTTCCAGCAATTTTTTGATATCAACGACCGTGACTTCTCCAACCCCCAGATTCAGCCGGTCCGAGATGTAACCGGTGAGAGCCTTTTGGAGGGCCGGATAAAATTCGTCCTGCTCTATTTTATTTTTCGCTTCCTTTAGCCGTTTGTAGTTGCTGAGCTTGGCGGTCCTTGATCTTTTCAGGGCTTGATCGGAACTCAAAAGTCTTCTTTTGGTCTGCCAGTAAAAAACCAGAAAATAACTCAAGGGCGGCAGCAGAAACCACAAGAAGAAAAGAGGCGAGAACTCCTGACTGATCAGAGCGTCCTCGAAGCGGTAATTGGGATAAATCCCCTCTTTGGAGCGGACCCTTGGTCTGACTGGCTGGTTTGTCCCGCTATTGGTGACGATATCGCTGGCGGAGACCTTTGTCGTGCTGAGCACTCTCAAGTCAAGAGCGTTACTCCTGAGCGTCTGGTAGCGCCTTAGAGCCGGGTCGAAATAGCTGAAAGTGACGGGGGGTATCTTATCGACCTGTTCGCTGTTGGGTCTGATGATCTGCTTAAAGGTGAGGCTCTCGCCTTGAAGATCGCCTGGCTGAAGGTTGTCCTGGACGGTGAAATTGGCCTTGTATTCAGGCAGGTCGCTCAAGATCGGTCTTTCGATACGGTGAAGCCTCCCTGTGCCCTGGATGATGATTTTAAGTTCGATGGGATCGCCGACCTTGACCTGTCTCTGATCGGCGGCGATGCTGACCTGAAAGGCTCCCACGGCTCCGGAGAAACCTCTGGGCCGGTTCTTGGCCGGCAAGGGCGTGATCTCGATTTCAAGGGGTTTGGAACTGGCGAAAATGGACTCTTGCTTACCCACGCGGACCGCCCGCCCGAAAAAATCGCGGCGGATTTCGGTTCCTCTTTGCACATTGGCCTTGATGCTCGATGATGGAACCTTGAGTATTCCCGGCTCTTTGGGATAGACCTTTAGGCGGGTCTGATAAAGGCTGTAGCTCTCGCCCCGTTTGGTTGTCTCGGACTGTTCAAAGGGAATCTGGAAGCCCGAGAGGGTTAGATTGGTTCCGCCCTTGTTCGCGTTATCACCCGCCAGGGAGATATCCAGCTCGTCCTTTTTTTCCAGCAACGGAAAACGGAAACTGTAGCCCTCGATGCTTTCCTGGAAGTAAAGTTTGACGGTGATCATGACGGGCTCGCCCATAAAGACTTTCTTATGGTCGGCCTCGACTTCCAGGAGAAGGCTGGTCTGCTGGCCGGGATCGACCGCTCTGAGGCTTAAGGGCTGGGACTGAAATACCCCTGACGGATGCTTCACCTTCAGGGGAGGGATCCTGTAAAAACCCTTCTTGCGGGCCTGAACGCCGATCTGGTAGACCAGCCCGCTGAAACTCTCAACCCTGCCGTTTATGATGGTGGTCTGGCTGGTGGAGCTGGGGGGGGCCAGTTGGCGAAATTCGAGTCCCTCGACCTGCGGGAAAATCAGTTCGATATCCTCCCGGGTTCCGTCAATTTTTAGTTGAAGGCGGATTTCATCTCCCACCACCAACGAACTGCCCGAAAGTTCCGCCTTGAGTGTGATTTCCGCCGAGAGGTCCGGCAAAAAAATCAAAAACAAGACCGGCAGCAGCAATAATCTTCTTAACGCTTTAAACACCCTAAACCTTTTAATCCCTTATTTTGTGAGAATTGCTTTCGTTCTTTTTAAAAATACGGGATCAGATCAAATAAATCAAGCCGTAAATATGACCCCTATAGGATTAAACCGCTGTTATTGCGGCTGAATTGTCTTTATTGTGCCGCAGCAAGAGTCGCCAAGCGGCGCTATAAAAAAGACCGAAAATCGGTTGACTAAAAAGCAGGATGCAAATTAAGATATTAATTCAAGTTGGGCCGTCGCCAAGCGG
>Ga0224496_10000177_pt1 | contig 46932 bp, 44 predicted proteins | sample SF_Jul11_sed_USG_2_FD_168127 | JGI IMG/M metagenome (GOLD analysis project Ga0224496, IMG submission 168127) | Sediment microbial communities from San Francisco Bay, California, United States - SF_Jul11_sed_USGS_8_1 | ecosystem: Environmental > Aquatic > Marine > Sediment | place: USA...
ATACCGACACAGGCGTTCGAGTTTCTCTCGCTGGTGGGGGCCACACTGGGTGTCGGCATGCAAGCTAAACCCCTGGGCATTGACACAGCCCTGGGCGTGCGCCTCTGGGCTGGCGAGGCGCAGTGCGGGTGATTAGGAAAGGAGAGCCGAAGCTTCAGAGGTTGCAACCCGACGGAATTTTCGTCCGGATCGTGTTCGGTCCAAAAGGGCCACTTCTAGTCCTTCCAAGCTTGATTTAGGGTCGGCGCCCTTTTCGAACGCTTGTTGGCATAATTGTAACGCTGTGTTGAGGGACGGACGTGTCTCTGAGGTTTCTTTGCGGAGAAAGGTCAATATGGTCTCGGATCGTCCGCCTATGGCGGTAAAATTTCTCTCGTCGATAATACTTCCATCGAAGGTGATGCGATAAAGTTCGTTCCCTTCTGGTGTTTCACCCACTTGGGCAAGAAGCAGTTCCACTTCATAGGGCTTCATTTCTTGGCTAAAAAGGGTGCCCAATATTTGTGAGTATCCGTTGGCCAGAGAGCGAGCCGTCACATCTTCTCGGCTATACATCATACCTTTCATATCAGCATGTTGGATGCCGGCTTTCCGTAGGTTTTCAAATTCGCTGTATCGACCGGCTCCTGAAAAGGCGATGTTGTCATAGATTTCTGAAATTTTAAAGAGTGAGGTGCTTGGATTGTCCGCGACAAATAATACGCCTTGATCGTATTCCATGGCGATAATCGAACGACCTTTCGCAATGCCTTTTTTGGCATATTCCGCCCGGTCCTGCATCATTTGTTCGGGAGAGACGTAGAAGGGCATGGCCATGATTTACGATTCCCGTTCTTCGGATAAGAGTTCTTGACAGATCGTGGCCAGTTGGGTGTCTTCGACGTCTCGTACTCCGTGACCATCGACTAATTTGACCAGGGGAAAAATTTTGCGGAGCAAGTCCGGGCCACCGGTTCCCACATCTTCTTCGGCGGCGTTGTAGAGGGCTCGAATGGCGATGCGCACGGCCTTGTCTTCGGGCAACTGTTTGCGAAAATGTTCTTTCAAGGTGAGCCGGGCATCCTTCCCGCCAGAGCCTACGGCATGAAATTCGGTATCTTCATACCGGCCTCCAGTAATGTCATATTTAAACAGACGGCCGACTTCGCGTTTCTGGTCGTATCCGACAAAGAGCGGAATCACGACAAGGCCTTGTAGCACCATAGGGAAATTCGCTTTGACCATGTACCCGAGCCTGGTGGCTTTTCCTTCACAGGTCAGGGGTTTCCCGTCAAGCTTTTCATAATGTTCCAACTCGATGCGAAACAGTTTCGCCATTTCCACGCATGGTCCTGCAGCCCCGGCGATGGCCATGGCGGAAAATTCATCGGTTTGAAACACCTTATCCATGCGATTGGCAGCAATTTGATACCCTTCGGTGGCTCGGCGGTCTCCGGCAATTAACACTCCGTTTTGGTAGGTGAACGCGAGGACGGTGGTGCCATGAGGCCAAGGAGGGAGTTGGTTGGAAAGAGGAAGCTGAGTCGACCCATGTTGAGCCGGCAAGGCTCCCCATCGCGCCATGGGCAATAATTCTGGGCGCTGGGCGCTCAGAAATTGATAGAAGCTTGAACAGGGATCGAACGAAAAATTAGGAAATGGGATTTTATCAGGCGTCATGTTTGTCGTGAACTGTGGCGGTATCTGTTGCTCAGCTCTCGTTCCTAACTGAGCCGAGATAATAACTGATCAACCGAGTCAATGTCCTGAAATAACTCTTGGGTGAGGGATTCTGTCCCGCGAAATGGATCCATGAGCGGAATCCGTTTTATGGTCGTGTCTGCAGCCTCAAGCAGGACAGATGACCAACTCATGCCATACACCTGTTGAGGAAATCGTTGCAGGCACGCTCCGCGGAAGAATGCACGGGTTTGGGTTGGCGCCGTGCTCATGGCGCGTTGGATCTCTTCGTCATGTGTGAGCCGCTCCATTTTCCCGGATCGTTCTAAGGTGTACGCCAAACCTTTGGTCGGTCGTATATCGTGATACTGTAAGTCCATCATGGCAATGCGAGGGTCCTGCCACCCACATTTTTTCCGATCCATATAGGACTCTATCAGGGAGCGTTTCGCCACCCAATCAACTTCTTGGGTGAGGCCTGAGGGGTCCTGGTCTAATTTTGCAAGTACGGATTCCCATCTTATTAAGACTTCTTTCGTGATCGGAGATAATTCGTGGGTGGTGTAGAATTCGTGAGCTGCGTGCAGAAATGCCTGTTGAATAGTCAGCGCCGTAGTATGTCGTCCATTCTGGAGTCGGAGAGAACCCTTGAGTGTCAGGTCACGCGAGACGTGTTTAATGGCGTTGACCGGATCGGCCAATTCAATGTGAGGGAGAACGCCATCATTTTCCAACATGTCCATTATAATGGCGGTGGTGCCAATCTTGAGGAAGGTCGAGACTTCGCACATGTTGGCGTCCCCGACAATCACGTGGAGTCGACGAAATTTCGATGATTGAGTATGCGGTTCGTCCCGTGTATTGATGATCGGGCGATTCACCATCGTGTTGAGATCGTACACGCATTCCAGAAAGTCGGCCCGTTGTGAGAGTTGATACGTTGTAGGATCTGCCCCGTTTTCTGCCCCGACTTTTCCTGCCCCGCAAAAAATTGGTCGTGACACAAAAAATGGCAGCAGGGCTGTCGCGATGTGCTCAAAAGGGATCTTGCGTGAAATGAGATAATTTTCGTGATAGCCGAAGCTGTTGCCTTTTCCATCGGAATTGTTGCGATACACCAGAAACTCATCTTCTCCCATGCTGGCATTTAGACGATCTAAGCATTCTGCGACAAGCCTGTCTCCAGCTCGTTCATAAGCGACGATTTCTCGAGGATGACTGCATTCAGGGGTGGAATATTCGGGATGAGCCCCGTCGACATACAGGCGACCGGCGTTGGGCAAAATCTTATTGAGTTGACGATTGTAACTGACCCCAGGCCGTTCGGGTTCGCCTTCGACCTTAAATCCTCTGGCATCGAAAAAGGGGTTTTCGTTTTCGTAATCCCACAAGGCATTGGGAGCCGGAAGGCGAGGGCAGTGACTGATTAAGCGAAGGGAATTATCAACAGGATCTGGGTGGCGGGGAGAGCGGGCGATGATCCCGAATTCTGTTTCAGTGCCGAGAATTCGTAGCACGAACACCTCATTCAGTGCGATGTTGGATGGTTAAAAATAGTGACCGACGCTTATCGTTTCGATTTCGCGGGGTTCGGATCCTTCATCAGTGGTGAGGGTTCGAACATGAACGATTTTTTCACCTTTTTTCCCGGCGATCTTCGCCCAATCATCTGGATGAGTGGTATTGGGCAAATCTTCCTGTTCTTTGAATTCCTCTCGGACCGCTTTGAGAAAATCTTCACTGGTGAGACCCTTCTCTCCGCCAGAAATCGTGCGTTTGATTGAAAGCTTTTTTGCGCGTGAAACGACACTTTCAATCAAGGCGCCACTAGAGAAATCCTTGAAATACACGGTTTCTTTTTCTCCGTTCGCATAGGTCACTTCAAGAAATCGATTTTCTTCGGTTTTGGCATACATGGCCTCTACGGTGGTCTCGATCAGTTGCTGAACATACGCCGCTCGATCCAGGTTCTGGTCCGCCATAGCAGACTCTGAAAAGGGAAGGTCGGCGATGAGATATTTCCCTAGAATATCTTTTGCGCCGTGTTTGTCCGGACGTGGGATTTTGATTTTGATATCTAACCGGCCAGGCCGTAAGACGGCAGGGTCAATCAAGTCTTGTCTGTTGCTGGCGCCGATGACAATGACGTCACGAAGACTTTCCACACCATCAATCTCGGAAAGAAATTGCGGCACAATCGTGGACTCCATGTCTGAAGAAATGCCCGTTCCCCGGGTGCGGAACAAGGCATCCATTTCATCAAAGAAGACGATGACCGGATGGCCATGTGAGGCTTTTTCTTTGGCCTTGGCAAAGACTTCTCGGATTTGTCGTTCAGATTCACCCACGTATTTATTTAACAGCTCTGGGCCTTTGATGTGTAGAAAATAGCTGCGAATATCTTTGCCTTTAAGATGCCCGAGTTTTTTCGCGATGGAGTTGGCTACGGCCTTGGCAATTAAGGTTTTCCCACAGCCTGGCGGTCCATAGAGGAGGAGGCCTTTGGGGGGAGATAATTGATGCTCGGCAAAAAGATCAGGATGGAGAAAGGGAAGTTCGACGGCGTCTTTCACTTGTTCCAATTCTTTTTCTAAACCGCCGATATGATCATAGTTAATATCTGGAACCTCTTCGATGACCAGTTCTTCCATTTCGCCTTTGGGCAGCTTTTCCGTGAGATACCCTGAACGGGGTTCGAACAGGAGATGATCGCCCACGCTCAGGTGTTGTTGCTTGAGCGCATCGGAGAATTCGACCACTCGCTCATCATCCAAATGGGTATTGACCACCGCACGTCCATCATCGAGTAATTGTTTAAGGTGCACGATTTCACCTTGTGGATCGTAGCCGCGTGCCTCAATGACATTCAGCCCCTCGTTCAGAATCACTTCTTGCCCGGTTTTGAGTGAATCTAATGGAATTGATGGATGGAGATTCACGCGCAATTTTCGTCCACCGAGGGCTACATTAATGGTGCCATCAGAATTTGTGCCATAGAAAATGGCAAAAGTGGAAGGTGGGGCTGTTAATTTCTCGACTTCTTTGCGGAGTGCTTCGATTTGTGATTTGGCTTCTTGAAGACTCGAGACCAACCGTTCGTTTTTCTGCTGTGTTTGGTCAAGCTGGTGACGAGATTCATCATGCTGTTGTCTTTCGAGTTCTAAAGACTCCAGCTGGGACCGCAATTTTTGAATTTCGCGGGTGGGGTCGTCGGCTTTTCTTATTCCCATAAGCGTCTCAACCCTTTTGTATAATTCCTCCAACGATCAAGACAATAACCCCTTTCAGGGACTGTCCCACATTGAGAGGACTTAAAGATGTGAACGGGAATTCACGAAAATCTTAACTAATCGAATTCTACCACTCAAAAAAAAATAGGGTCAACCAAAAGCCGTGGTGAGATGCGTGGGGGTCTGGTTGACAAATTAGGGAAGCTGTGAAAGAAATTCATGGGTACGGTCAACTATGCTGGGTGCTTGGAGAATTGCGGAAATGACCGCGACTCCATAGGCCCCGGAGGCGAGAACCGAGGGCACGTGCGTGGGATTGAGGCCGCCAATAGCAAAAATAGGCAGGCGACTCGCACGACAAGCGGTCTCGAGGGTGTGAAGCCCTAATGGCGGTCCGTAGATGCGTTTGGATGGTGTCTCAAAAATCGGACCCAGCACGATAAAATCCGCACCGTCACCGTTTGCCTTTCGTACCTCTTCCACTGAATGGGTTGAAATCCCGATCAGTTTTTGCTTTCCTAACAGACGGCGAGCAAGGGGAAGAGGGAGACTATCGGAACGAAGATGTACCCCATCAGCATCAAGGGCCATCGCGAGATCGATTCGATCATTGACGAACACTTTCCCTTGGCGGCGTTTGATGAGGGGCATGAGATGTTGAACGAGATCAATTAACGGCCGCGTATCCAAATCCTTTTCGCGAATTTGGACCATACGCACTCCGGCATCAACCGCCTCACTGATAATCGAGGATAGTGACCGGCGGGGGGTGTTGTGCCGATCTGTGAGAAGGTACAGGCGAGGGAGCGAAGTTGCGGGCATTCCTGGATTTAAAGCATGCCTTCGATCGGGCTGCTGGCAGTGGCATAGAGTTTACGAGGAATTCTGCCGGCTTTGAAGGCTAATCGCCCGGCATCAACCGCGTATCGCATGGCGGTGGCCATCATGATCGGGTCTTTGGCGCCAGCGATGGCTGTATTCATGAGGACGGCGTCGGCACCATATTCCATGGCTAAGGCTGCATCTGATGCGGTTCCCACTCCTGCATCGACAATGATAGGCACCTTTACGGTTTCCATAATAATTTTAAGATTGTAGGGATTACGGATGCCGAGTCCTGAACCTATGGGAGCGGCCAAAGGCATGACAGCGGGACAGCCAATATCCATCAACTTTTGAGCGACAATGGGGTCGTCGTTGGTATAGGGAAGAACTATGAAGCCTTCCGCAATTAGAATTTTTGCGGCTTCAAGGAGACCAGCCGTATCGGGAAACAAGGTGCGTTCATCACCGATCACTTCCAGCTTTACTAAGTCCGAAACGCCGGCTGCCCGGGCGAGTCGAGAATAGCGGACGGCATCCTCAACCGTATAGCATCCGGCGGTATTGGGAAGGATTGTGTATTTTTTCGGGTCAATGTAGTCGAGTAGGTTTTCTGAATTTTTATCGGTAATGTTAACGCGGCGAACGGCCACGGTCACCACGTCGGCTCCAGATGCTTCAATGGCGAGTCGTGTTTCTTCGAAATTCTTATATTTTCCCGTTCCAACCCAGAGGCGGGAACGGAATTCACGTCCTGCGATGATTAAGGGGTCATGTAAAGGATAATTACTCATATCGTTTTCTGCCTCGTGAATGTCCTGGTTGTGGAGAACCACCGCCGATAAAACTTAATATTTCTACCTTATCGCCCTCTTGCAGATTCCAGGTTGGAAAGTTGGAACGGTCGAGGATTTTGAGATTCACTTCCACGGCCACTTGTTCGGTTCGTAGATTCAACTCTTGGAGAAGAGCGGTGACGGTGAGGGGTACGTTGTGCGTTTGCTCTTCTCCATTGACGATGATTTTCATGATGCAAGGCGGCAGAATCCATATTGAAACGTAAGGTCTTGTGGGAAATCATCCTACGGGACCTGTGAAATTCTTGTCAATGAAATGGTTGATGAGTGAACGCGAATCGCCTGTGGATATAGGGCTAAAGACTTATTAACGGTTCACTGGTATTGGCGCGAGGAGATGGCATACAATAAATCATGAGCAAACAAAGTTATTCGGCGTTGGCTTGGTACTTGGTCGTTGAAACGATTCTCCTTCAATAATTTATGGACAACGTGAACCAAGATTTGGTGGCCTTATTCACGTCCATGGCGGGATTATTGGCTTCCAGAGCTGAAAATCCTTATAAAGTGAAAGCCTATCAACGGGCAGCTGATTCGATTCGAAATCTCCACGAAGAGGTTCGTGCGTATGCTGAACGAGGAGAATTGCGGACGATCACTGGTATTGGCAAGGAATTGGAAATAAAAATCCAAGAGTTTCTTTCGACGGGTCGGATTCGAGCCTATGATGAACTCAAAACTCCTCTGCCCGATACCGTTCGAGATTGGGTCAATCTCCCGGGTTTTTCAGAGCCAATTGTGCACGATTTGTTTTTTCGATTGGGCATGACGACCTGGGACGATTTAGAAGCGTTAGCGCAATCGCATCTTCTCCAAACCCTCCCTGGGTTAGGGGGGCGAAGTGAGGAAATTTTGGAGGCGATCCGAAACCGGCGATCGGTTTGTCAGCAGGAATAATGGCCGAATGGAAGGAAGGGCCATTATGAACTTCACCATGGCTTCGAGGAGTTCGAGAACAGTAAAAATTGGTATTTAAGCAAGAACCACCCAACAAATTTTTGGAAGGAATCAAGATCCCATGGCTATTTCGGCATTCGTGTTAATAGATACGACAGGCAATCATACCAAAAGTGCGTATAAGACCCTGGCCAGGATTCAGGGGGTGAAAGCGGTTTTTCCTGTAACTGGGCCTCACGACTTGATTGCTCAGGTCGAAGCGGAAACCTTAGAAGAACTGCATGACACAGTGATGGCCAGTATTCGTGGAGTGGATGGCATTACGAAAACGAATACGGCCATTATTCTCAAATTTTAGGGAGAAGTGAAAAGAAAAAATGTAAGCGGAAGAGAAGTCAGCTTATTCTTCTCTTTTACAACTTACTTCTTACTTTTCACTCCTTACTTTTTAAGCCGCCGGTCGAAGTTGTTTGAAGACTTTCCAGGATTTCAGCATTTCCACAGCTTTCAGTAATTGTACATCCTCCGGTGGAACTGGTTGCGGTGCATTGGGGTCTTCTGTAGTCGTGGGTGCCTTGGTCTCGGTTTTGGGAGGCTTGGCCGCCGCAGTGGTCGTCGAACTCTTCTCGCCTTTATCCTCTCCTGCTGCTTCCTGTTTAGCGACCTGAATAGCCTTGGGGTCGATGACGATGTCTGGTTGAACCCCGATGGTATGAATGGATTTGCCTTTTGGCGTGTAATATTTGGCTGTTGTCAAGCGCAGGCCTGACCCGTCGGAGAGCGGGAGGATGGTTTGGACTGAACCTTTGCCAAAGCTTGTCGTGCCAATGACGACGGCTTTCCCCCAATCCTGCATGGCGGCCGCCACGATTTCCGAAGCGCTGGCTGATCCATGGTTGATTAGGACAATCATTGGATATTCATAGTGCTTACTGGTCGTACTGGCCCGGTATTCAATCTTTTGGTCATTCCGACCCTGAATAGAGACCACTAAACGCCCAGCTTCCAGAAATTGTTCGGAGACCCCCACTGCGGCGGTGAGCAATCCGCCTGGATTGTTTCGTAAATCTAAAATCAGGCCTTGGATATTTTTAGCCGTTAATTCTTCCAATGCTTTTGTTAAATCTTCAGCCGAGGCTTCCTGGAATTGGCTGAGTCGAGCATAGCCTACATTTCCTTCTAAGAGTTTGGATCGCACACTTTGAATTTTGATGATATCTCGGGTAATGGTGAAGACCAATGGTTCCTCAATTCCCTCACGGATGACGGTTAATACCACCGATGTCCCTCGAGGACCGCGCATATGCTGGACGGCCTCCATCAGGGTTAAATCTTTTGTCAGGGTCTCGTCGACTTTGATAATGGTGTCGCCAGATTGAATGCCAGCCGTAAAAGCCGGAGTATCTTCAATGGGGGCAATGACGGTGAGCCGGTTGTCCTTGATGCCAATCTGGATGCCAAGGCCACCAAATTCCCCCTTGGTTTCCACCTGCATTTCTTTAAACATGTCTTGAGTCATGAAGGACGAATGCGGATCCAGTCCGGCCAGCATGCCTCGTAAAGCACCTTGCACCAAATCCTTGGTTTTCGTTTCCTCGACATAATGCTTTTTGACTTGAGAAAGAACTTCTGCAAACACCTGTAACTCTTCATACGATTCACTGGCATGCCCTGTTCGATCTCCTCCTTTCCCGATAAAAATTCCCACAAAAAGGATGGCGGTCAACATGAGACCAGAAATCAGGACAGTCGAGAATCGTTCTTTGGCCATGTGCGTTCCTTCTTTCAGTTAGTCAATTATCGCTTAGTCAGCCATTTAAGCGGATCAATGGGCGTGGTGCCTTTTCGTAATTCAAAATAGAGGGTGTCGTCTTCGGTCACTCCTGTTTCCCCAGTATGGCCGATCATTTGCCCCATGGTCACGGCATTGCCTTCAGCCACGAGCAATTTAGAGGCATGGGCATAGAGGGAGTAGAACCCATTGGTATGGTCCACGATGACGACGAGCCCATAGCCTTTCAGCCAATCCGCATAGACGACCGTTCCAGAGGAGACCGAATGGATAGGACTTCCTTCGCGCGCCTGAATTTCAATACCTTTTTTGGTGACGTAGGTGTCAAAGGTGGGATGTTTTTGGCGTCCAAAGAACGAGACCACCTTGCCTTTCACCGGCCAAAGAAAAGAGCCGAGAGAGGGTAGTTTGCCGGGTGCTTTCCGTAATTGTGATTGGGCTAATTGAAACCGTTGGTCTAAGGCTTTCAGAAGACTGTCGACTTGTTCTGCCGATCGTTTGAGATCTTCCACCGTGCGTTCATGGGTGTTTTTTTCTTTGGAGAGACTGACCAGCACGGTGCGTTTCTTTCGCTTGAGTCCGGAAATTTCCTTGATAGTGCTCTGGGTTTCTACCTGTAAGGCTAACAAGGTTTCTCGTGCATTGGCTTGTTGGTCTTTGAGGAGTTGTAGATTCGTGAGGTCTTCTTGAAATTGTCGGACAAGAACATGCTCTCGTTGAGCGATCCAAGAAATATAATCCATGCGATTGGCCGCATCGGCAAATGTTTCCGCCGTAAACAGTGTTTTGAGGTAGCCGGTTCGGCCGTTAATATAAAGGAGCCGAAGGCGAGCGGTGACGGCCTCCCGGTGAGTCTGAACGTTCTTCTCAAGGTCGGTAATGTTGGTGCTGAGATGGGCTAATTCCTGATCTTTCTCCCTGATTTCCGCGTCGATGCGGTTCCGTTCCTTCTTTGTGCGATAGAGCCGCTGATCAAGTTGTTCAATGTTTTTGAGAACTGACCCATGCTGTTGTTCCGCTTTGGTGGCTTTTTCTTTTGATTCGGCGATTTTTTTCTGAAGCTGCTCCAGGCGTTTTCGCTCCTGAGTCATTTCGTTTTCGATGGAAGACGGTCCAGCCCCATATCCGGCTGACACGGTCAACGATAGGCCCAGTGCTGGCAGGCCGAGGACAATCATCAAGAATTTTCGAGAACCCGTCATAGCCGAAATCGCATCCATCCATACATGCTGGTGAGCGTACCTATACATCCTAACAAGATTCCCGTGCTAATGAGGAGTAGGGAAAGAGAAAAGGGGAAAAATTCGAACACCGATGAAAAGCCTCCTATCACGCTCAGGGTATGGGTTTTATGTTTGAAAAATTCAAATCCGCCACGCAGCAAGCCTAAGGCCATTGTGCCACCTAGCCCTCCAATCACTGCTCCTTCAATGAGATAAGGCATACTGATGAAGAGATTGGTGCCGCCAATTAACCGTAAGATTTCAATTTCTTCTTGACGGGTGTAAAAGGCAAGTTGCACCGTGTTGGCGATAATGGTAATCGAAGCCAAAGCGAGGACGCCCCCCACGATCAAAGCTACGATTTCCATATAGGTGATCACGAGAGTCAAGCGTTCAATCCAATCTCGATTATATCGGACTCGTTCCACAACGGGATTCTGCTGTAAGCGATGGACGAGATTGGAAATGGCATCAGTGGATGGGATGGAGTCAGCTAACTTCAGCACGAGTGAGGCAGGGAAGGGACTCGTGCCCAACCCTTCTAATAAATAGGCTTCATCCGGGAACTGCTTCTTGAAATCCTGTAACGCATCGTTTTTGGAAATGAGTGTGAGGGAATCGATGGCCGGGTCAGCTTGAATGGCTTTTTGCAGACCTTGAAGTTGTTGAGGTTCGATGGCATCTTTGGGATAGACAATGATTTGAATGTTGGTTTGGACTCGTCCGATTAAATTATGGACATTGTAGTACAGCAGTAAAAATGTCCCAAAGCTCGTGAGCGTGAAGGCTGTAGTGATGATACCAATCAGGGTGCTGGCTCGGTGAGTCCGGAGACTCATGAACGCCTCTCGGAAAAAATACCAAAGGCGTTTCACGCGCAGGTCCCTTGATCGGAAAGAAGATGCCCACAGTCAAGCCGCACAATCCTCCCCTTTAATTGTTCCACGACCTGGCGATTATGTGTAGCCATCATCACCGTGGTTCCACGTGCGTTGATGGCTTTGAAGAGTTCCGCAATTTCGGTTGTGAGTTGGGGGTCTAAATTCCCGGTTGGTTCGTCGGCGAGCAAGATAATGGGGCTATTCACAATCGCTCGGGCAATACAGGCGCGCTGTTGTTCTCCGGCGGAGAGCACGCCAGCGTGGGTGGTTTGTTTATGCTCCATCCCAACGGCCCGTAGTGCTTCAATCACTTTTCGCCGGGATTCAAATGAAGATAAGCCTCTGATAATCAAGGGGAGCGCAACATTTTCAAAAACAGTCCGATGAGGCAGTAGCTTGAAATCTTGCAAGACAAACCCCATCGTTCGTCGATGATAGGGCACATCGGCTCGGCGGAGTCGGGCAATATTGCGATTTTGAACAAGAATTTGCCCGTCGTCGGGGTGTTCAGATCCAAAAATAAGTTTGAGCAACGATGTTTTCCCGGCCCCACTGGGGCCGGTGAGGAGGACGCATTCGCCTTTTTCTATTCTAAGGGAGATGTCGGATAGCGCCAGGCAGCCTTCATAATATTTTGTGACGTGAAATAACTGAATCATACGATGTACCCGAGATGGCTGTGTTGGAGTCCCGTCTACAGGTTCTGAAGAGAAATTGACTCTCTGGCTGTTAGCAATCCGATCACAAGTCAGAATGAGCCGTTCGCAACCGATCAGGTTAGATGAAGACCTGATCCCTAAGCACGTTCTGTTAACTTACCATTGCCAGTCCGAGCTGGGAACCTCAAATGCCTGTTCTATGTGAGTTAATTCAGGCGAATGTTGGTCGGCTCCTCCCACGAGAATAGCATCAAACCGGCACGGCTTGTTGGTTAACCCATGTTTGGAAAGATAACACTGAGCCAATTTGATGATCTGCTGTTGTTTGCGGGTGGTAATGGCGTACGGTGCTCCTCCGAAATGGTCTCCCCGTCGGGCTTTGACTTCGATGAACACCAGTGTACCGTGGTCTTCTGCGATAAGATCCAATTCGCCCCCAGCGAGGCGCAAATTTCTTTCAAGAATTCGATAGCCTCTTTTTCGTAGCATCTGTTCCGCCAGGTTCTCGGCTGACTGGCCAAATGCTTGTGATGGGGACAGCATGAAACGGTTCAAGCATCCAGACAAGCCCGAACTGGACCAAAGCTTCGCCGATGTCCAGGGCATGGGCCGAATTGGCGTAAACGTTTTAGGTGCTCGGGAGTGGGGTAGCCCTTATGGAGATGGAATTGATAGTCCGGAAATCGTTCATGATACGTATCCATGATGCGATCCCGAGAGACTTTGGCCAGGATGGAGGCGGCGGCAATCGAAACGGAGAGTTGGTCGCCCTTGATCACCGGTCGTTGACGAATGAAGACGGTAGGAATATGGAGGGCATCAAGAAGCAGAAAATCCGGAGGAGAGCCAAGCGCGTTAATGGCGCGCGATCCCGCCAACCGCGTAGCACCTAAAATGTTCAATTCGTCGATTTCTTGCTCAGAAGCTGTCCCGATCCCCCAACCCTGAGCGTGGTTCGTAATAGAGGTGAACAGGCGACGGCGTTGATCTGCGGAAAGAAGCTTGGAATCGTCCAGAACATCAAAAACGCAACGTCGAGGGAGGATCACGACCGCTACGACAACAGGTCCGGCTAATGGGCCACGACCGGCTTCATCAAGGCCGGCAATCCTTCGGAATCCACAGGCCCTAGCAGATGATTCGAAGAAGTCCGTTGGTCCCATACGGGTATCGAGGGATGGGAACGCCAAAGGCTGGGCAGCCAATCCTTTTTGTACTGTTCGAGTTATTCCGAATCTTCAGAATGGCTAGCGTCTTCGGATGATACGTCCTCGACGGCCGTGGCTGTTGCCCCTTTGCTCGTTTTGGGAGTTCGTGAAAACTCCCGCTCAGAAATTTTTGCCGCTTTACCCTTTTTGTCACGAAGATAATACAGCTTGGCGCGACGAACTTGTCCTTTTCGGACAACTTCAATTCCGGCAAGGTTTGGCGAATGTACAGGAAAAATTCGTTCAACCCCAACACCAAATGAGATTTTGCGAACGGTAAAGGTTTCCGTCGCTTTTCCGTGTTTCCGGGCGATCACAAGGCCTTCGAAGACCTGTATCCGCTCTTTTTCTTCTTCTTGGGTTTTCTTTTTGCCGGAGGCCCGTGATTCCACGACTCGGACTTTCACCCGAACGGTATCACCAATTTCAAAAAAGGGTGCTGGCTCTGTTGCATACGATTGTTCTAAGCGTTCTAACTGATTCATGCGTGTTTTCCTCCTTCAAGGTCTCTGCGGATCGCACCCCGCCGAGGTATAGTCGTGTTCAATTTCTTCTAAAAGCTGATGATCTTCTGTATTGAGCGGATGATGATCCAATAAATCCGGACGTTTAAGCAATGTCTGGCGGAGCGATTCTTTCCGTCGCCATCGACGAATCGCTTCGTGGTTGCCAGAAATTAACACGTCCGGGACTGTCTGGCCACGAAGCTCTGCCGGTCGTGTGAAATGGGGGTAATCCAATAAGGATTCGACAAAAGATTCCTGTTGGGCAGAATGAGGGTCCCCTAAGACGCCTGGAATGTGCCGCATCGCGGCGTCGATCATCATAAGAGCGGGGAGTTCCCCACCTGTGACGACATAATCGCCTAGCGAGATTTCTTCCACCGACAAATGCGTGCGCACTCGCTCGTCTATCCCTTCATAATGACCGCAAATAAACACGAGTGGCCGAGTTTCCCGGCTCAACTCCAAGGCCAATCCGTGCGAAAAGCGAATGCCTTGAGGCGAGGGAAGAAGAATGCGAATCTCGCCGCAAGCCTGACGAATGGCATCAATTGCTAGAAAAATGGGTTCGGCTTTCATAACCATTCCGCCACCACCGCCATAAGGAGTATCGTCAGTCGAACGGTGGGGGTCATCTGTATAGTCGCGAAGGTTGTGCGTTCGAAGCGTGAGCAGACCCTTGTCCTGGGCACGCTTCATCATGCTCTGAGAGGCGACTGCCTGAATCAGCTCAGGAAAAACCGTGAGAAGGTCACAATGCATGACGGATGTCCCACCATTCCTTTGATGTTACGTGCAAGCGCTGATTGTTTAAATCAACCTTTTCAATGGTTCGTCGATTGGCCGGAATGAGAAACTCGGTTTCCTGGTTGCGAACCACGAGCACATGATGCTGCGGATATTCCAAAATTTCTTCTACCGTTCCCATTTCTTGTCCATCAGGGTCTTCAACGCGGAGTCCAATCAATTCAAAATGATAAAAAGTATCAGGGTCACGGGGGAGTTCTGGACTTACGGGTATTTGAATCCAGGCCCCACGAAAATGAGCGGCCTCCTCCGGTGTTGAAAACGCTGAACATTTCATCAGATAGCCAGCCGTCACCTTTCGCACATGAGTCACGGTGGTTTCCTGTGAAGTGGCCCCTTCATGCGGGAGGGTGAGATACACGGTCTGTAATCCTTCAAACCGGCCAGGCACATCCGACAACGACTCCACTTTCACCTCGCCACGGACTCCAAAGGGCTTCAAGATCCGTCCAATAGTCACCAGCGAATCAGCCGTTTGTGACGCAGGACTCAAGACGGGAGCCGACATGGTGAAACCATCGAAAAAGAGAGATCAACGGCCTTCGCGGCGAATCCGCTCATTCTTTTCTCAACCCCGCATTAGGCCTTCGCGAGTTTTTTTGATTCCGCTAAGGCTTTGTACACGCCAGTTCGTCGTAATAAGGCTCGAACTGAATCCGTGGGTTGGGCGCCTTTTTGCAACCAATCCAACACGCGATCTTCCTTGAATGAGGCTTTGTCATCTTCCTTCAAGGGATCATAGGTGCCGATGATTTCCAGAAACCGTCCGTCTCGCTTCATGTGAGAATCGGCGGCGACGACTCGATAAAAGGGCCGTTTATGTCGACCCATCCGTGTTAACCGTAAATGAACTGCCACTGGCATTCTCCTCTAGTAAAAAATAAACCCATAAAAAACAAGGACCATTGGACAAACTTACCGAGCATGGATAGCCCGGATCAGCTTCCCTCGTTTTTTCTTCTTTCCGAAGCCCCCTTGCCCACCGACTAATGATTTCATCATCCGGCGAGCATCTAAAAATTGTTTGATGAGTCGATTGATTTCAGGAACGGATGTTCCGCTTCCTTTGGCGATACGTTTTTTGCGGTTCCCATTCAGAATCGTATGATCCCGGCGCTCTTTGGGGGTCATGGAATCGATCATGGCCACCACGCGCTTCATTTCTTTCTCAGGGACGGCGGCATTGCCACCACCGGCGGAGCCCATCATATTTTTGATTTTTTGACCACCAGGCAGCATGTCAATAATCTGGTCCAAGGACCCCAGCTTATTCACTTGCTGAATTTGATCGCGAAAATCTTCCAACGTCAGGGTATTACTGGAAACCTTTTTTTGCAATGCCTGCGCTTGTTCTTGCGAAAAGTTCTCCTGAGCTTTTTCAATCAACGTCAAGACATCGCCCATGCCCAAAATTCGGGACGCCATACGATCGGGGAAAAAGGGCTCTAAGGCATCAAGCTTTTCACCCACACCCAAAAACTTAATAGGCTTCCCGGTCGCGGCCCGAATGGACAAGACCGCTCCACCACGCGCATCACCTTCGACCTTGGTGAGAATGATCCCCGTCAGACCCAATGTTTCATTAAAGCGTTCCGCGACAGATACGGCTTCCTGACCGGTCATAGAATCCGCCACCAACAGCATTTCCTGTGGTTGAACCCCGGTTTGGATATCCACCAACTCCTGCATCAATTCTTCATCGATATGCAGGCGCCCACCTGTATCAAGCAGCACCACATCGTAGCCATGCTCGCGGGCACGGGCGACACCATCCTTGCAGGTTTGCACCGCTTGCGCGCCAGGTTGTCCCTCGTTTGTCCCACGATGGACGGGGACATCCAGGTCAGTCCCTAGCGAGGCTAATTGTTCGCCAGCGGCGGGCCGTCGTGGATCGGCCGCCACAAGTAGGACACGTTTTCCGTCGGCTTTGAAATAGTGAGCCAGTTTGCCGGTGGTGGTGGTTTTTCCAGACCCTTGAAGTCCCACCATCATAATCACGGTTGGCGGTTGGGAAGACAGATGCAGGGCACTTTGCTCATGGCCTAGGAGGTCGCGCAATTCCTCCCACACGACCTTGACCACCTGATGAGCCGGGGTCAGGCTTTTCAGGACGTCCTGACCGACGGCTTTCTCCCGGACTTTCTCGATAAAGTCTTTAACGATCTTAAAGTTGACATCCGCTTCCAGCAGTGCCAACCGCACTTCTTTTAAGGCATCGGTAATATTTTGTTCAGTTAACACGGCTTGGCCGCGTAACTGCTTGAAAACGTTCTCAATTTTTTCTGTCAGTGTCGTAAACACGGAAGGCGGTCCTATAATAAAGAAGCTATTTTAAGCAAACTCAAGACAATAGAGAAGGGTCTGACCTACTGTCAAGCAAAGGGAAGTCGAAAATTATGGTGGAAAAAGGAAAATATATTGGGCAACCGTTCTCTCAATAACTTTTATGGAGGCGCTTCGGTGAGGGGGAATTGTCACCCTATGAGCAAGTGGGAGGCCGGAAGGGAGAGAGCCAGGCCGCACTTTTCCCTAATAACGAGCTTAGGGGTGATTTATTCACAAAAGATTGCCTGATTAGGAAACCAAAATTCGATGTACCTTTCCCCAGAAACGAGGTTTTAACTTTCGGACCCTGGCCTCTCTCTTTTCTGGATCATCCGCATCAACTTGTTAAAGGGAATAGTGCATAGGCTGTGATGGTTGAATTAGTGCCCGATTGCGAAATCTGTGAAATAATGCAACGCCCGAATGGTCCGTAGTTGGGAGAATTTGCGAAGCTGTTTTTTTACCTAAATATTAAAGCGGTTTAGTTGATTTCATTTTTGTAAGCACTAGCTCTAGTAATGGTAGAGTCGGTATCATGAGTTGTTTGATGGTGGTCCTTTGTCAAAGCCTAGTTTAGGCCAGTTCTCTACTCCCTCTAAAATCACCACTCTCCGCTTCCATTATTAAGATATGTCAAAAAGCCTGAAAATTGTTCTTTATATTCTTGTTGTGCTGTTGGTCCTTTATACGGTCATGGGATTTTTGGTGGTGCCGTGGGCAATTACCAACAAGCTTCCTCCGATGTTGACCGAGGAATTGAATCGGCCGGTAACTATTCAAGAGGCCTCGTTCAATCCTTTCCTTTTTAAATTGCAGGTTCAAGGTTTTGCGATTCAAGAATCCGATGGGTCTCCCTTAGCTGGGTTTGATGAGCTGTTTGTGGATTTTGAAGCGCTGTCTTCCTTAAAGAACCAGGCTTATACCTTTGCCCAGATTCGGTTAGGATTGCCTCATGGTTTGGCGATTGTCCGCCAGGATGGGTCATTGAATTTGGTTGACTTGGGCAAGCCCTCTGATGGGGACCATCCTGCCGAGGAAGTTCCGATTTCCGATGGCTCCACCGAGGAGCCTGCTGGGTTGCCGCCGGTGTTTATTCAGGAAATCCAGATTCAGCAGGGAATGCTTGAATTTCGGGATGCCTCGAAACCCACTCCGTTTGTGGCCCATCTGGTTCCTATTAATCTCAGGTTGGAGAAATTCAGCACCAAAAAAGATCAAGCCAATCCGTATTCGTTATCGGCGGAGTTGGGCGATGGCGAGCGCATCACGTGGGAAGGGACGTTGACGTTAGACCCGTTTGGGTCTAGTGGTCGATTAGCTCTCGAAAATATTCAGTTGGCTACGTTGTGGGCCTATATGCAAGATCAATTTCGATTTCAGATTCTGCAAGGTCTGTTAAACATCAACGGCCAGTATGAGGTGTTGACGACTCCTGACGGTGTCGATGTCCGAGTCGGTCAGGGAAATATGACTGTTCAGGATCTTCAGATTCATGAAAAGGGTTCGTCTGATCCAGTCATCACCATTCCACTCTTTGAAGTCAAAGGTGTGGGTGTTGATGTGGCCAAGCAGTCGGTGACGATTCCCTCAATCGCTGCACGGGATGCGCGGTTTATCGGATGGCTCGATAAAGATGGCACCATGAATTATCAGATGTTGTTTGCACCGGTGGAATCTTCAAAAGATTCGTCTGCGACTGTATCTCCACCAGAAGATGAGCTCGAACCAGGGAAGGAAGAAATTCCGTGGAATGTGGTTGTCGAAGAACTTGATTTGGATAATTTCACCATTGATGTGGAAGATCGACAACCAGAAGAGGCCGCACGTGTTGTGGTCGAAGCGCTCCATTTTCATACTTCACAAGTTTCATCCGCGTTGGATCAGCCTCTACCAGTTGCTCTTTCTTTTCAGCTTAATCAGACGGGGAAGGTCGACTTGAAAGGTACCGTCAACATTGAGCCATTGTCCGTTGAGATGAATGTTGGACTTACAGATATCGCTCTTAAGCCCTTTGAACCTTACTTAGCCCCCTTTGTGCAATTTACTGTTGGTAGTGGAGCGGTTAACTTGACCGGGAAGACTCATTATCAGGATGGGTCAAAAACAGAGCCCATGGTGACGTACGCCGGCTCCATCGATATCTCAAAATTGGCCTTCTTGGATCCAGAAAGTTCGAAACCCTTTCTTCAGTGGGATAATTTGGCATTCAAAGACTTGGCCCTGAATATTGAGCCCACCACGGTGAAAGTGAAAGAAATCGCGTTGGTCAAACCTGTGGTGGTGCTTTCTATTGCCCCAGATGGAAACTCCAATATGAAACGTCTTCTGGCCCCACCTGGGCAAATTGAGGAACTACCGACTGAAGATGAAGAGCGAGCAACCGAAAATGAAGAACCTGCGGCCGAAGGGTCACCACCACTCCGGTTCAAATTGATACCGTTCGGATTGATAATCTTCAACTCGAGCTGGCTGATCGTTCGATTACGCCCAATGTGGCGACGAAAATCGAAGAATTTTCTGGAACTATCAGGGGACTTTCTTCCGAGCAAATAGCCAAGGCCGATGTCGATCTGGCTGGCAAAGTCGATAAGTATGCGCCCTTTCGAATTAAGGGCCAAATAAATCCTCTGAGCGAAGATGCCTATACGGATGTCAGCGTGGTGTTTGAGAATCTGAACCTCACCACGATTTCTCCGTATTCAGGAAAATTCACCGGGTATCCTATTAATAAAGGCAAGTTGTCCCTAGATTTAGCCTATAAGCTTTCTCAAAAGGAGTTAGTAGGGGAAAATAAAGTTTTGCTTGACCAAATCACCATGGGTAGCGAGGTAAAGAGTCCGGATGCCACTTCTTTGCCTATTCCTCTTGTCCTGGCTCTTTTGAAGGATCGGAAGGGGCAAATTGATATTGATCTGCCAGTCAGTGGAAATCTTGATGATCCGGAATTTAGTTATGGCGGTATTATTTGGCAGGCCTTATTAAATCTGATTACGAAAATAGCAACTTCACCATTTTCACTCGTTGGCGGTTTAGTTGGGGGGGTGATGGGAGATGATCCGGACTCTCTAAAATATATCGCGTTTCCGGCTGGGATAATGGAAATGCCACCTACTGAACAGGAAAAATTAGTGGCGTTAGGCAAAGCCTTATCTGCTAGACCGGGGTTGCGACTTGATATTACTGGAGCTGCAGATTCTGGTGTGGACGGAAAAGCTTTGGCAGAAGCGAAACTTCTCACCCAATTGAAAAAGATTAAATTTGTACAACAGCCACCGTCTGGTGATGGAGCCACTGCCTCGGTGGAATCATTAGAGTTAACACCGGAGGAAGAAGCGAAGTATCTTAAGCAACTTTTCGTGGAAAAATTCGGTGAATCAGCGTTATCCAAGCCGGGAGATACTTCCAAAACTGAAAAGCCCGAAAAGGGATCTGAGAGCAAAGCCCCAAAGGCCTTGACTGCCGATGAGATGAAGGCCAAACTTCTTGAAGGGATCGTGGTGGATGAAGGACAATTGCGTGTGTTGGCGCAACAGCGAGCTCAGCAAATTCGTGAATATCTGATTCAAGAAGCCAAAGTTCCGGGCAATCAGGTCTTTTTAGTTGAAGTAGTCCTGAATCCGGTGACTGAAGAAGGAGTGGTTCGCATTCCCCTAGCCCTAAACGCGAATTGAGTTTCTTCTGCAGGGAACGTCAATCGCTGTTCTTTTCTTAACTAACCACATTGTATGTCCTTGGATGTCTTGGTAGCTCTCAACCTGTGGGTCTGGCTAGCAGGGTTGAGTAGCCTTTTTATCATTCTATGGGTTCTTCATCTTCGTGTTCGCAATGCCTCATTGGCTGATATCGGATTTTGTCTCGCCTTTGGGATGATGGTTCTTACCTGTGGGATCTTTGCTACAGGCGATCTTTCTAGGCGGGTCCTCATTTCAGTTATGGGGGTGCTCTATGCTTTTCGCCTTGGGCAGTTCTTATTCATCAAGCGCGTGTGGAATAAAAAAGAAGATTCTCGTTATCAAACGATTCGTGCGATGTTGGGTGGTTGGGAATCGGTCGGAATGTTTGGTTACTTTCAATTGCAAGTGCCGGCGTGTCTCTTCTTTGCTGGGCTCTTATGCTGGGTCATGAATCATCCATCAGATGGCATTCGGTGGTGGGATGGGCTTAGCGTGATGATCTTTCTCGTAGCCATCATTGGGGAAGGCATGGCAGATCGGCAGCTTGAGGTGTTTCGTGGAAATCCTCTGAATAAAGGGAAGACCTTGCAAGCAGGTTTGTGGCGTTATTCCCGACATCCCAATTATTTTTTTGAGAGTCTGCATTGGTGGGCGTATGTCCCATTGGCCATCGGCCTTCCCTGGGCCTGGGTGTCGATTATTTGGCCAATGCTTATGACCGTTTCCTTACTCTGGATTACAGGAGTTCCTTGGGCGGAAGCGCAGGCCCTCGCCAGCCGTGGGAATGACTATCGCGACTATCAGCGGCGAACCAACATGTTTTTCCCTTGGTTCCCCAGGAAGGAGTGAGTCAATGAATCGGAGGCCTCAAGTAGCAAGAAGCTAAATTGTTTGGGATGGCTTTGAACGAAAATCCTGCCTTCTGCGAGTTGACGAGTAACAACTCTAACCCTTCAAGAAAAGACTGGTGATATTTGCCATGTGTGTCATGTAGGAGAAGAATGTCTCCAGGTTGGAATTGGGGTATTCTCTTAATAAGAACAGTTCGGGGAAGCCCTCTCTGTGTGTCAAAAAACCGTTGATTCCAATGCACCAATGGATACTGTAGTTTTCGTAAAGCGATTCCCAGATGAGGTGTTCGAATCCCGAAGGGCGAACGAAATCCAATGGTCTTTACTTGAAGTGACTGCTCGATGAAGTCTCCGGCGCGCTTTACCCAATTCATGAGATACCGGTCATTAAGAAAAAAATAATGATATTTGTGGTCCAAAGAATGATTGCCTACATTATGGCCATGGGCCACAATCGAGCGACCCACAGAAAGATTCCTTTGCAAGGCGTGGGCTACTACAAAAAATGTGGCGTGGGCGTGATATTGCGACAGCAGGTCAAGGACCTTGGGCGTACAATAATCATGAGGGCCATCATCAAATGTGAGATAGAGGACTTTCTCGGTTGATGGAATGTTTCGTATGCAGGTTCCCAAGATTTGCTCAATCACAAGCTCTAACCCTTTTTATTTGAATTCGATGTTTTTTGTTGGATTGGTTTATCCATCTAATTGCTTCTGTATTGACGAGGAAAATGCTTCGTTGGGAAAATCGGGGGTTACCTTTCTTTTAGAATGACGAATTGAATTGTATCTTAGCTAGTGGGGTGTTCAAATTTTCCCATTCGGAATCGCTTTCTTACTTTTAGTAAAAAAGCGTTGTATGGTAATACAAGATTATGTAAAAAGATATTGGGCCACTTCTATGGGGGAAAGATACCTTCTCCTTGACTTTGCCGCGAAGATTGCTAGCTTTCCCAACTACCATTGATTTAAATGGAGGACTGCAATGAAAGGATGCGTATCAACGGGTACGTTAGGGTTGGTCTCTTAAAGACATATAGTAGTTTCATGGATGTACCTAATGAGCCTGGTGTCATTCATGTCAGGGTGCGCGTTGGTGCGTGGAGAAGTGGGTGAACCCTTTCCTGAAGAACGAATTTTAGAATTACAGAAAGGCCAAAGTACCCGGCAAGACCTGGCACAAGGTTTTTGGGCACCTGATGAAATTGTTCAAGCGAATGGCTATGAAATATTTCATTACCGCCGGTTCGAAAGCAAATTTGGGTGGTTAATCTTTATGTCTCGCTCAAATATAGCCAGTGATAATTTGTGGGTCTTTCTCAATAAGCAAGGCATTGTCGAAGACGTGGTGTTTGGCAATCGCACCGATGACTTGTCTTTCCAAGGGTGGCCATTTGGCGACTAAGTGGACGAGTAAGATACCCAACCTGAAAAAGGTGATCTGTGAATCATCCTCGTTCTAACTGTATACGCCCTACTTCTTGCCGATTCAGCGATTTTTTCACTGTTCTTTGACTCATGGCCTTAACCTTTCTTGTGCTAACTGGATGTGATTTTCGTCGAGTGGTGGTCAACCAACCCATTGATCCCCAAACTCTTGGTACGCTGAGTCCAGGGGAAAGCACTATTCAAGATGTTGTCCAGATGCTAGGCGCTCCTGATGAAATTGAATCAAAGCCTGATGGCATGGTTCTTCGGTATCGGCATGGCGATACCAAGACGCTGCGTGTGAATTTTGGATGGGTGCTTCGGTTTTTTGCCCGTGGCGCCTTCGATGAATTTAGGTCGGGGGGAGGGCGTTCCTGAAGTGCTTCATATTGTCATAAGTCATGATGGCCTCTTCAATCAATATATCTTTCAGCAACCTCCCGACCTCCCCTAGTTTTTCTTTCTGGCCTTTTTAAACCCGTCTCTTCTTCTTGTTGCCCACCGGTGGCCCTTCCCGCCAAGCGGATGGTGTTGATTCAAAACCCGTTCAATTTGTGCCTGTTCTATGGGTGTTTTACCTAAATCTTGATTTCCATTCGGTGTGCATTCCGGAATGATGGTCAGCGTTATTTGATGTAGTTTTTTACATAAAAGTTTTCCCGCTAAGTGCCGATATCTTGAGTCGACCATCAATTTCTTTATATCCATAATCTGTTTCAGGGCATAACCATCGTGAGGTGGTGACGCAAAATTACCGGTCTGAGAGAACACCTTCAGACAGCGGGATCGCTGGGGTATGGCTGCTTGAGCAAGCCATTCCCTTTTTCCCTCACTTAGGGTTTGTGTTTGCCCGCAGTTACCCATCTATGGAGGCCACGCATGGATCAGCATGAATCTCACTTATGTCCCTCGACACACCATGAAATTTCATCATCGCGGAGACGGCACAATCGAGGGAAAACATGGTTAATGACCATTGGGTTAGTCGTAGCATTTGCGCAACCCATGTGGGCGGTGGCTGCACCGCCTGATCATGCCAACGCGGTGTTTATGGATGGGGAAGTCACGATGATTCACATCGATGAAGTGATCCCTGAAAATTCACGATTTGCGTACTTCCTGCACCCCAAGGGTGGCAAGGTCGAAGATGTTGTGGAAATGATTTTTGAAGGGGAGCCTCCGGGGCACCTTCATACCGGGAAGAAAATCAAAATTAAGGGGCATGCGGCTAACGGCAAAGTGTGGGTGTCGGAAGTGGCGGCGTTGGATGGAGACAGCTCGACAAGTTCTGGGAGTGGTAGTGTGGCTGCCGCCGCGACCGGAGATCGAAAAACCATTACGTTTGTCATCAATATGACGGGTGTGGATTATGCGGCGCAGGGGGCCTCTCCCTATACCCAAACGCATGTGAACAGTTCCGGACTCGCCATGCATGATCCTGTGCAATATTCGGTAAACAGCGCCTATGAAGAAGCGTCATTTGGGCAAGTAACGTTTTCTGGAAGCACGGTCACGGATGTCTTTTTAGTGTCTGTTCCCTATGACTCGGCAGAGGCCTGTGCCTATCGAACCATTGCGGCAAACGCCGATTCGGCCTCTCCGGTGAGTTTGAATGGATATCGCCACAAGTTGTATGTGGTGCCGCCTGTCGCCATTTCTGGGTGCACGTGGTTGGCGTTAGGAGAAGTGGGGAGTTATGGCAGTACCACGACGAGAAAATCTTGGAGCACCCGGATTGATCCTCTTGCGTTCGCGCATGAATTAGGCCACAACATTGGCTGGCACCATGCGGCGACCGATCCCGATAATGATGGTGTTAAAAATGTGGAATATGGAGATCAGTCAGATTTGATGGGCTACTGTTGTTCGAAGCGGAAACTCAACAGTGTTCATGCGGATCAAGCGGGGTGGTTTGATCGATCAGACTTGCAAAGTAAAATCGTGGATGTGATGAGTGCCGGCCAATTCACGTTGGCGCCTTTAGGCACAGATCCTTCGTCATCAAGTGACCCGCAAATCTTAAGAATTACGCCTGCCACGGGATGGCCCTATTATCTTTCCTACCGGCAACGAACAGGGAAAGATGCGGGCATGTCCTCAACATATACGACTGGCGTGAATATTCATCGAGGGTTAGAGACTGGGAATTGGTCCCATTTGGTGAAGGTGTTGAAGACTGATCCCGATACGAATCTTTCATCATTTCATGATGCAGCTAATGAATTGACGATTTCACAAATAGAAAATAATGCCAATTATGTCACCCTTGATGTCAGTTTTGGTGGTGAATGTGTGGTGGGTGCGACTCAGCTAAGTTTGGCGCCGAGCAGTCAAGAAGTGAATAACCTCACGCAGACTCCGTCCTATACGGTAAACATTACCAATAACGATACGGCAGCATGCGGCGAGACGAGTTATCAGGTCTTGCTCGGGCCTGTGAAAGATAGCCAAGGCAATGTGGTTCCTGCCATTGCGGGGTCCGTTCAAAGTTCAACGGTCACGGTGGCCCCTCAAAGTCAAGGATCAACGTCTGTGACCTTAGGGTTTGGGGACGTGGCCAATGGGTTGTATAGCATGGCGTTAGATGTTTCGGACCAGAATGTGAATGAGCCGATGCATGCCACGCAAGCGACGGGTTCGGTGAATGTGAACGTGGCGGTGTGTGAAGCCGGAATCCCAACGGTGGCTGTAACGCCCGCTTCCCAAGTTTTAACGGCTGCCAATCAATTACAGCCCTACAATGTGACGGTCACGAATACGGATAGCTCGGCTTGTTCGCCAATCAATTGGTCTGTGGGGCTCACGTCCTCGCTGAACGGGACGGTGACAAATCCGGTATTGAATATTGGCCCAGGGGCATCGGCCTCCACGTCAATCAATATGAATGTAGCGGGAGTCGCTGATGGCGTGTATTCTCTAACGATTCCGGTCGCGGATACGAATGCTGGGTTGGCCGCGCATGCGGTGCAAGGGTCCGCATCCTTGGAATTGAGTGTGAACAGTTGCGTGATAGGTGCGCCCACACTAGAGCTAAACCCGAGCCAGCAATTGGTGTCGGATGTGAATGGCCTCCAGGCCTATATGTTGAAACTGACGAATAATGATAGTTCGTTCTGTAATGCCAGCTCGTGGTCCGTGGCTGTAACCTCCACATTGGGGAGTACGGTCGTGATTCCTACCTTGAGTGTAGGGCCAGGGGGCAATGGGACGACAACTATCAATATGCAGGTGAATGGGGAGGCAGATGGAACGTATCCCTTAACGGTCAAGGTGACTGATGGCCAATCAGGACATGCTGGGCAGGTGGGAGCTTCACTGCAATTAGATTTGACGGCTCCAACAACACCTTCCGGGGTCTCGGCCCAATTAAATGGGAAGGGCCGTAACAAGTCGGTTCAGGTTTCCTGGAGTCAGGCCAGTGACGGTTCCGGTGGGACGGGGGTGGCCTCCTACTCCGTGTATCGGAATGGGGTGTTGTTGGGTTCCACCACGACAACCAATTATAAAGATGGCAACTTTTTAACCACCAGCGATAATGTGTATGAGGTGTATGCCGTTGACCAGGTGGGTCATATTTCAACCACTCCCGGAACGACGACGTATGTGTCTAGCGGAGGAGGTGGGGGGAAACCTAAAGGAGCAAAATCTCGGTAAAGAAAATAAGGAATTTTTCAGATGGGAGAGGTAGAAACCTCACCATAGCGTGCATCTCCCCGATAACGGCGGCCGGAGGAAACTCTGGCTGCCGTTTTTCGTTGTTGGGAGAAAATTTTATCAGCTATCAAGCTGGTGAATGTTGGGGAATTGGAGTGCCCGTTAGTCGACGAAGGCGGGCAATCAAAAGCAAGCCCGGTATGGCCAGTAAGGTACATACGACAAAAAATCCTGTCCAACCGAGCCAGGTGGCTAATAGGCCAGTGACTGAGCCAGCTAAGACCCGGGGAATACCCATGAAACTACTCAGAAGGGCATACTGTGTGGCAGTAAAGCGTTTGTCAGTAAGACTGGCCATGAAGGCGACAAATGCGGTGGTGCCCATTCCGCCGGTGAGATTTTCAAAGGCAATGACAGCCGTTAACGTTGGGAGATGGTTGCCAACGACGGCCAGTACCGCAAACCCCGCTGTTGAAATCATTTGCAGAAGGCCAAAAATAAAAAGAGAAGGAATAATCCCCCAGCGATACACGACAAGCCCCGCAAGCAGCCCTCCGGTAAGCAAGGCCGCAAAGCCAAAGGTTTTGACGATGGCGGCGATTTGAGGTTTTGACACTTCTAAGTCCACCCAAAAGGGGGAAAGCATTTCTGAAGCCATACTGTCACCGATTTTGTACAGCAAAATGAATAGCAAGATCGACAGCCAGCCCGGTCGTTGACAAAACTCTAGAAAGGGTCCCACGAAGGCTTCACGAAGCGACGATGGCGGAGCTGTTTCGACGATGGGTTCCGGTGCATATGCAGTCGCCACAATCCCGACCAACATAAACATGCCCAAGATAAAATAGGCGGTGGGCCAAGACAAGTACTCGGCTAACACCAACGCCAAGGCACCCGAAGCCAGCAGTCCAATTCGGTATCCATTCACGAAAATGGACGATCCAATCCCCAATTCTTCATCGGTTAAATATTCGCGGCGGTAGGCATCAAGTACAATGTCCTGGCTGGCACTGGCAAATGCGATAAAAAGGCAGAGCCCGGCAATGGCGGGTAAATGAACGGCGGGCTGGACAAAGGTCATTGACGCAACCGCGATCATCAGGAACACTTGGGTGATAATCATCCATCCCCGACGACGGCCACCAAAGGGCGGAACGATTCGATCCATGAATGGGGCCCACAGAAATTTTAGGGTGTACGGAAGACCGACAAGTCCGAAAAACCCGATGGTCGTCAAATCTAGGCCCTCTTCCCGCATCCAAAATTTTAGAGTCGAGCCAGTAAGCAGGAGCGGGAGGCCTGAAGAAAAGCCGGTCAAAAGCATGACCAGCATTTTGGGGCCGAAGAGCAGGGTGAAAAAATTCCCCAGCCAAGAAGATGGCCGGATTGGTGTATGCATAGTCATGACCTTATCAAATAAATATTCTTAGGTCTTGCCCGGGTTAAGGTGACGTGGTTAATGGAGGATGGCTGGAGCGGAGCAATGAGAGAACGTCGTATTGTTTGCAAATTGGGAAAAGTTTGAAAGACTTGGAGCATCGTGGATGATGGAATCGACTTCCTCGAATCATGAAGTCAAAACATGGCTCCTCTCAATGATGGGGAACATGATTGATGTGGTGATCATTCAGAAAGCTTTAGCAGGGATACCTCAGCGGGTTATCTGGAAGGGGCAGGGCAGGGTGTTGAGATGCGCGCAGGAAGGTGTGGTGTTGGATTTGAACGCTGGCGGGGCATCATGGTGGAGTCGGATCTGGGGAAATGTGGGTGTGAAAAATGTGGTCCCGCGTTGGATTCAAAAACCGGTATCTGTTCCGTATGGTGATTTGGCGATTGATCTGAATCCGACAACAGGAGTGAAATGGTTGGTCATTGATGCGGCGACTTGGAAACGATCTCCAGAAGAATTAACAGAGAAGAAGAGCCTCGAAGGCAAATCGCAGTCGATAAAGGAAGGAGGCAAAACCGAAAAGACTTAGTTAAGGCTTGGATCAACGGGCATGTGGGCATATATGCTGTATTCATCGCCAAACGTTTGAAGGACTTCAGCCCATAAGCCCGATGGATAATCTTCGAACACGAATTGAGGTTTGGCCGGCATAATGAGCCAGGACCCACTTTTCATTTCATTTTCGAGCTGTCCTGGTCCCCACCCGGAATAGCCCATAAAGGCGCGGAACGATTCTTCCTCGGCCGGAACCTCAAGGATGCGCTTGAGTGTTTCCGTATTGCCACCTAAATACACGCCATCTAAGACGGCATGCGTATCCTCGACTTCCTCGTTGAGGTGATACAACACCAGTAAGCTATCTTTTTGCACCGGCCCACCACAGAAAACCCGGTGGGGTTGACCCTCCAACACGGGCATGTGAGGCAACACTTCGGTGATATTCATCTCGGTTGGGCGATTGAGGACCACACCCAAAGCCCCTTCCGGACCATGCTCACAAAGCAGAATGACCGTTTGACGAAAATTCGGATCACGAAGGGCCGGCGTGGCAATGAGAAACACGCCTTTGCCAAGTGGAACATCCATTACATCATCCTACCGTGCATTAAAAATTTCTTCAAGAGAATGTTTCCCGAGCCGAGAGAATGGGAAATCCTACAGGAAAAGAGTACAAATTGGATAAGTCAACCATCACATATTGGACGAAAACTTAGGGCTGTGATCAATGCCGATAATCTTTAAATTCCGCGTCCGTATCATCCATTTTCAAAAAGGTTCGCATTTGTTTCTTCAGGGTTTCCCTGGCGCTTTCATCACCAAGATTCAATTGATATTCGTTGATCACCATCGTTTTGGTTCCACCGGGACCAGCCCACTCATTCCAACAGGTCTGACAGACTTTTTCCTTGACTTCTGCTTCGAGCTTTCCCATAAACAAATTGTCAGTGATGGGGTCACTCTCCTTATCGCATTTACGGCAATGAATTTGCGCCATTCTTCTCTCCTTTGGTAAGTGAAGGGACTGAAAAATTCTTAGTCCCAATACTACGTTGTTGTGGAGTAAAATCCTACCATAGGGATAGCAGACGGGAAAAGAAGGAAAGTACATGGAGATCTTTGGGTGAGGAGAGCACTGGTGGCGGTTTTTTAGAGCTTTGCCAAAGGGAGACTGACGATCATGCGTTTGGCTGGAATTGATATCGGGACATTGACCTGCCGGTTGTTAGTGGCAGACGTAAACTTGCCAGATGAGTTCAAAGAAATCGATGCCGATCGACGAATCCTGCGGCTCGGCGAGGGCGTAGACCAATACAAACGATTATCAGTAGAAGCCATGGATCGGGTGGTGGGGGCGCTTAAAGAATGGAGAGAAAAGACGTCGAAGTATTCCTTAGATGCGGTGGTGGTCGTGGCCACTAGCGCGGTGCGCGAATCGGAGAATCGCCAAGAATTTTTGACGCGAGTCAAACAGGAAACTGGCTGGGATGTGGAAGTCTTAACGGGTGACGAGGAGGCCCGGCGAACCTTGCTTGGGATTCGGTTTGGCTTGTCGTCGACGATCACCGACTTTTTGGGTTTGGATATTGGCGGTGGGAGTACTGAATGTATTCTCGCTCGAAAAGGACTATCGTTAAAAGTAATATCGTTAGACCTCGGCGTCGTACGATTGTTAGATCGTGTTTTCCATCATGATCCGCCAACAGCGCAAGACCTTCAGAATGCCGAAGTCTGTATTGATGAAGAATTAGCCAAAGTGGTGGAAGCATTTGGGGAGGTGCCAGCCATCCCTCTCGTCGGAACAGCAGGCACAGTCACTACCCTTGCAGCCATGGCCCAACGTCTCAATCAATATGACCGTAGCCGTGTTCATAACTATGAACTCACGCTCTCCACAGTCAAAAGTCTAGAGAAAGACCTCATCGAACAAAATGGTTCAGAGCGTCTCGATATGCCAGGCCTTGAACCTGGCCGCGAATTTGTCATCGTCGCAGGCACGGTAATCCTTCGCCGTCTCATGGAGACCTTCGATTTGGAATCATGCCTCGTTAGCGATTACGGCCTCCGCGAAGGCATCCTCGTGGATTTGGCAAAAAAAATGTAAAAAAATCGCGGAAAATAAGAAGAGGATTTGGAAGATTACTGCTGAGTGTACCAGCGGAAGCCGGCGGATTCTTGAAAGGCTGGCTGTTGTCCGATGCTCATGCCGCCGGGTTTTTCGAGCAGCATGACTTTGAAATCCCAGAGGCCGAACCAGGCGGGGTCTAAGACATTGTGGTAATGGAGACCGTTGAGTTTGGGAAGGAGGTCACCGAGCGCAATCTTCAATTCTTTTTCGGTGTAGGCGCGGACGGAAAAGGGTTTTGCCAATTCACGGCAAATTCGTCGCAGGGTATAGGCTGCTCCCGTGCAGAGCACCTGGGTGTCGGGCTTCATGCCGAGGAGTTGAGGCAGGGTACAATATTGTTCTCGAAATCCGAGCCATTTGGCCGCATGCCGCAGATGGCTGAATTGCACTTCATATTCGGTGTGGCCCGGCAATTTGACGGGCGACGGCCAATTTTCCTCAATGCCAAATTCTACGAGAATGGCCCGCCCACCTGGTTTCAGGACTCGCCAAACTTCCTGTAAAAATTGAATGGCGCCGTAATTGAAAATGACCACGTTGGGGTAGGGTGGCTTGAGTGGCAGGCGCATGCGCCGGATGAGGTCTAAGGCTTCCTCATGTTGTGGATTCTCACCTTTAAACATGAGCAGTTCGTCGCCGGAAAATTGAACCGGCGTCATGTCGGCCAGATTTTCATTATCGATGAGCAGATCAACAGAATTGTCGGCCAACGGCATTCGTTCGGCATTGGCTTGAACAGCCGAGGCTGCCCATCCGGCTTGTCGAGCCAGCGATGTTTGCGATCCCAGGAAAGGGCCAGTTAGATCAAGAAACGTGTACTGAATGCCTTTTCGTTCTTCTGCAGAGAGTTCTCCCGCCAGTTCCTTTGAGACATAGCCCAGTCCCGCACCTACTTCCACGATTCGTTTGGGCTTGGGCGAAAGCCACCCCATTTGCCGCAGGGTTTTACCGAGTAGCCGCCCATAGGTCGTCCCGTTCATGGCTTCGCAGGGTTCGCGGAAGAGATGGGAGACCGTGGTTTCGATGAGTTCAAAATGCCCATGTGGGCCCTGAATGCCCTGGACATGAAATGTAGACAGATGATCTTCGGTTTCCGCTTTGACGTTTTGATGCCAGCCTTCCCGCACTTTTTGGAGTAACAGATCCCATTTGGCTTCGGCACTGTGGCCGCTTGGTGGTTCGGTGCCATAGTAGGCTAGAGAAAATCGTGGTTGTGCCCACCGTTCCAGATGCCAGCGCCCATTCTGCTGAGTGGGGCTGCACACCCATTTGCCATATTGATTCAGCAAGGCTCCGATGGTCAGCCGGCCATCCATGGCACCGAGCAACGTCGCGCCCATGCGGTTGAGGCGGACCAGGGGCAATTCTTCATCGAGAGGGGCCACCCACCATTCTTCAGGCCCATGCTGGTAAATCACAATATCGGGCATGCGCCATGCGCGTTGGTTGAGCAGGTCCTCGTCTAAGGCTTGAGGGCCAATCTCAAGCCAAGGATCGGCAACGTGGTCGGTGGTGAGGGAGTCAGTCATGTATGTCTATTCCGTTTCATGAAGGCAAAAAGAAGGTGCAAGGGTACCGGAACTCTTCGAAAGGCCGCAACCTGTGGAAAAATGTGAAAAGTGAGAAGTTAGGAGTGAGAAGTAAATCGCGTTAGGCAGACGTCCCGATAGGAGGTTTTTGGTCATTGCGGTTTTTGAGCCAGAATACTCGCAAAGGCGGCTTGTCCGGTATCGACTTCTTGATATCGGAGGACACGCAAGCCTGGGAGCATCGTCAAGAGTTCGTTGGGTTGTAACAGGTAGGCTTTGTTAAAGCGTGGCTGATACGGAAGATGGTCTATCGTGTAGGTTTCAATCAGCGCCATGCCACCGGGTTTGAGCGCTTCGGCTATTTTGGGGAATAAATCCCGCTGAAGATAATAGGTGCAGATAATGACATCAAAGGTATTGGGCGGAATATCATACGTGTCAAGATCAGCGACCACTGTTTTCAGGGTCACGCCACGTTCAGCGGCTAATGCTTGAGCTTTCTTGAGGCCCTCCTCTGAAATATCCACTCCGGTAACCTGATATCCCTTAGCCGCGAGAAAGACGCCGTTTCGGCCTTCGCCCATGGCCAGGTCCAGCACCGGGCCTTTAGGTAGGAGGTCGACATGGTCCTGTAAAAATGGAATAGCCTCTCGCCCAAACAGATAGTTCTCCTTCGCATATTTGTTGTCCCAGCGGATTTGATCTTGTTCAGCAGCCTGAACGAGATGAGGCAAGAAAACGGGGCTCAGCAGTAGCATCACGGCGATGCCGATTCCCTGAAACGTAGGGGCATATGGTGAAATGTGAAATGTTCGGTTCATGGAAAATGTCTCCAGATAAAAATGGTCTTCTGGTCCTGTGTCATTTTGAAGGATGGTACCTGATAATGTGGCGATGGGAAAAGTCGTGGTGGGTTCTGCCATTCTTTCATGCTCCTACAGTGGTCTTTCGACTGGCCAGTGGGTATGATTGGGGACGCTGTGATCGTTGGAAATTAAAGGAGTAGAGACATGCCCGCGTACGTCGTAACTTGGATACATCTAGTAGCGGTGATCACATTTATTGGGGGCTGGTTGTTTTTTCAATTGGCGGTGAGACCCAGCCTTCTGGAAGGTAAGACCAAGACCCCTTCGAAAGAGGCCTTGGAGATGGCCCAGAAAATGGGGCAGCGTTTTAAGACGGTGGGCTGGGTAAGCCTCATGGTGCTCATTTTTACCGGAGCGTCTCAACTACTGGATGAAAGCGGATCGGCGCGCATTGAAACGAGCTGGGGGCTTATCATGATGCTCAAGCTCTTTATCTTTGCCATAGTGGGAGGATTGATTTTCGTTCACGATCTCATTCTCGACCCCTATGGAGCCATCGGAAAAAGCCAACGGGCAGAAACGCCACCCCTGTTGTTTGCCGGAAAAGTGGTCTGGGTCCAACGTGCCATTCTCTTGCTCAGTTTGGTCGTCCTCGGTATTGCGGTGTATTTAACCTCTCTCTAGTGCTCTGGTGCGTTACAGGGTAGTTCGCGGAGCACCTTCGAATCTCGATCCCTTCCCTTTGGATTGTTGTCATCGTGAAGCCATTTCGTTGAGAAGTGGTACGATGTGTAAGGATGATCAGGTTGGGAGTCAAAAGGAATGTGGATGAAGGTGTGTGAATGGGGGGCCTAACCCGTGAGGACATTTTGCGTCAGCTCCGTGAAAGGATTGTGGCGTTCGCGACATCTCGTGGATTAAGGGAAGGAGCTGAAGATGTGGCCCAGGATGTGCTGATGGTCTTGCACGAAAAATACCCCCATGTGACCGAATTGACCGACTTGGTCTCCCTATCGTTTCAAGTTCTCAGATTTAAAATGCTGGACCGTTATCGAAAAATGTTGAGGCGTGGGGAATACAACCAGGAGTCGGTGGATGACCAACCGCTTGTCGATCCCGGAGATGATCCCGCCATGCAAGCTGAGCAAAAAGAACGGGTGACGCAATTGATTGCCGCAATCCAACAATTAGGTGAACGGTGCCAAAAAATATTCCGGTTGAAACTGGAAGGCCATTCGTTCCCAGAAATTATGAATATTTTCGGTGAACGGTCCATCAATACCATTTATACATGGGATTCCCGGTGTCGCAAGCAACTTCTGGCCCTGATGGGGGGACGATGGGAAGTCATGCCTTTTGAGGGGAACGCTCAAAGGCCCAATAAGGAGACGGTGGGTTAATGTCCAAATCGTGGGAACAGATCCTCGGCGGTTACGCCACCAATACGCTGACCGGGGAAGAAAAACGCCAATTGTTTGAGGCGGCTCTACAGGATCAGACGTTGTTTGATGTTTTGGCTGATGAAGAAGCCTTGAAAGCGCTGCTCGCCGATCCAGATGCGCGTCAGCGAATCCTAGCGAGTCTTCAAGTTTCTGGGAATCCCCAAGAGACCACAACAGCTTCCCATCGGCAGTTGAGCTGGTTCCGTCAACCGTCTTCACTTGCCTGGGCTGGAGGAATTGCTGCAGCTGGTTTGGCACTGATCTTTGGCTGGCAAATGAATAAGGATTGGGGATCTCTAGTTCAACAAGAACAAGAAGCGGAACGCTCTATGTCTGAAGATCACGATAACAATGAAGTGGAATTTCGGTCTCAGTCGCCCGCAACAGTCGAAATGAAGGAGCAAACTCAGGATCAACCCAAAAAAGACCAAAGAGAGCCTGAGCGGATTGCAGGTTTTTCGGCTCCAGTTCCCTCAACACAGCCGTCAACCATCGCAAAAGCATCCAAAGATTCGGAACGCATGCGTCAACCTTCGGCCCAGGTTCGTTCTGAAGATCTCCCGCAACAAGAGGTTAAAAAGGAACGTCGGCTAAAAGCTAAAAAATCGGTGTCTCAGCCTCCAGAGTCTGCAATGGTTCGGAATATCCCCGAAGAAGAGCCGATGAGCGCTCCTTCCGTGGCGTCTCCAGAGGCAAAAGAAAAAGGTCTTCAGCAATTGGCTCGTGCACCCACTTTTGCTGATAGGTTGGAAAGAGGAGAGGCTACCTCTCTTCCGAGTGCCAGGGAATTATTTTATGACAATCAAAGTGTACGAGTGGATGAGGTAGAGGAAGAACGAGACGGCAGACGAGCACAGCAACTTCTAGGGGGAACAATTTCTCAGGCCCAAAAGGCGCTCAAAGAAGAAGTCTTCGATTTAAAAAATTCTCCTAACGTTGTTCAATTGTACTCGCAGGCGCAAACGAGGGGAATTCGTTATCGTTTTGTTGAGCAAGCCATAGATGGACCAGAGAAGGCCATTGATCTCTCGAAATTTTCAGGAAAATTGTCGGATCTTCATTTGGTCATTGAATCTAACGGTTCCGGGCATCTGTATGTATTGACATCTTTCGGAAAGGGAAAATGGCAATTTGTTCGACAGACATCTGCCGATATTCCTCGGTCAACGGATGGTGCTCTTTTGGTGAAGGGTTTTCAGCCCGTGAATTTCGCCTTAAGCCAAGTCACGAATACCTTGGAAAAACCGGTGGTGTCGTCCATAACAGTGTTGCTGTCATCCACTCCCCTCACGGATTTGAGTAAATGGCTTGGTAGGGGTATAGGTTCTGAACTATCAGATGATAGTCTCACGGAGAAGGCTGCCACAGGTGTTTTTGTTATTGATCCTTCCCTTGAATTGGCAACGCCTTTGCGGGTAAACATTGCATTGGAATAGGTTTAAGAATTAGGGAAATGTTTGCGGGTTGTTCTATCAAAAGGGTTTGTTCGTTGAGGTGTTTCGCATCTTGGTCACCTAAAATAATGCCTAAGAATAAAATATTGGCGTGCCTGCTAAATACCTGAGAATCTTAGTATTATTCTGGACGCGCGATTTCCACGATATCGGTTGGCATTCCAAATATAGAAGAAGGAATTAACTGATCAGGAGGGATCTGGGCAAGTGGTAATTTCTTTTCGACAGTGATCCGGAGAGCTAGGCGATTAGTTAGATTGCCAGCTATTTCTTTTGGGGCAACTTCCACTCTTCGAACGCTTGGCAAGACAAGGATTTGCATTAGAACGTTGTTAAGGTCCCTAATTCCAGACTGTCGAACCACCTCGAGTATTTCTTCTAATATTTGCCTGTCAGAACGAATCTCGCGGATAGCTGTGCGTGGAATTTTTGCGAGTATCTCTTTCAGATCAGGCCACCAATGTTCGAAGACGCGCCTTATCTTTTGTTCGTCTTCCAAGGGTTTGCCCAATGCCTCATTGATGCTTTGGATGAGTCTGAGCGTGCCTTCTTCATTCGCATCAACTCCCTGAAATTGGGAAAGAGGCGGTCCAACGTCAGATGCCCGGAGTTGAAAGCGATACGGTGCGACTCTAGACTCCTTGATCGCTTTTGAAAGAGCTCCTGCCTCAAAGGTTAGCCAAGGGGATTCAAGGTTTTCTGGGGTAAGGCAAACAATGCCGAAGTTTGAAAACTCTAATTCTCCACCTAGTTCACTGCCCCACCTCGCTCCAGCCTGAATGTCATGCTCCGACATCCAGACCTCCAGACCTAGGAACACATCCGGAAGCCAATGCTTGAGTCCATTAGCAACTATTTTGCTTCGTTCTCCTGACCAACTGATAAAGACTTTCATATTTCTCCCTCTTGGCTTAACCGTCCTAAGTATTTTCTATTAGACTGAGAAGAGCTATCTCGGGAACGACATGATTTGTCCAAATTGTGCTACTTATTCAAATAGAAACTTCCTGAATATTTTGGTAGGTCACGGCAGAATAATTGAATCAATTTTATTTGAAGAAGTTTAAAGTCTTTAAACAATTTAAGCAAAAATCTCCTTTTGACTTAGACTGGATTTTTTCTCTCCTTTAATTTCTCCCTGAAAGGATCTGAGGAGTGGTGCCATCTCCTTTTGTGAAGCGGCATGGGGCCGCGGAACAAAAGGAGGAGAGTTATGTACGTCAAAAGTGGTGGAAAAAGAGTTCTGGGCTGGGTTTTAAGTGGGAGTCTAGCTGGAGCGCTGGCCTTATTTAGTGGAAGTTTGTTGGGGTTTCTCACCAGTCCAGCACCCATGGCTCATGCGGGTGCAGGCTGGGTAGGGGATGAGTCCGGAGCTTTAGTAGGGTTAGATGATGAGGGAAAGCCGACTCAGGCTTTTCCGCTCAAACACACCGATGTCTCGATTCAGGTCAGTGGGCCGCTTGCACGGGCTCAAGTGACCCAGCAGTTCGACAATCCCTATTCCAACAAAATTGAAGCGGTCTATACCTTTCCTCTTCCGCAGAACGCGGCGGTGGATGATATGACGCTGACTGTTGGCGATCGGGTCGTGAAAGGCCTTATCAAAAAACGGGAAGAAGCTCGAGGGATTTATGAAGCGGCGAAGCGACGAGGTCATGTGGCGGGCCTGTTGGATCAGGAACGCCCGAATATTTTTACACAGTCCGTGGCGAATATTCTGCCAGGGGAAAAGATTACGATCACGCTCAGTTATGTAGAGACCTTGTCCTATGACGGGGGGAAATATTCGGTCGTGTTTCCCATGGTGGTGGGACCGCGGTATATCCCTGGGCAGCCTATTGCGAAAGAGCCATCAGCGCAGCCTTTAGGGGGAGGGTGGGCCTATGACACCGACCAAGTTCCTGATGCCTCACATATCACCCCGCCTGTTCTGAAACCGGGCACGCGTTCGGGACATGACCTGTCTCTGTCGGTGAAGATCGATGCTGGGGTGCCCATTCACCATGTTCAATCAACAACCCATGAGATTGCGGTTACCAATTCAAAAGCTTCTCAGGCTGAAGTTCATCTCAACCGAGAAACGACCATTCCTAATAAAGACTTTATCCTGACATATGCGGTGGCAGGAGAAGATATTCGTGATGCACTGCTGACCCATCGAAATGGGAAGCACGGGTTTTTTACTTTGCTGTTGCAGCCGCCGGACCGCGTGAAGACGGATGAAGTGACCCCAAAGGAATTAGTCTTTGTGTTGGACACCTCAGGCTCGATGTCGGGGTTTCCTCTTGATAAAGCCAAAGAAACCATGCGGTTGGCCATAGGTGGGCTGAACCCGCACGATACCTTTAATCTCATCACCTTTGCGGGGGATACGCATATTTTGTTTCCCGAACCCGTGCCGGCCACGCCGTCGAATGTGCGCAAAGCTCAAAACTTTTTGGAATCCCGCAGAGGGGGCGGTGGCACAGAAATGATGAAAGCCATTCGAGCCGCCTTAGATCCAAGTGATTCCCAGGAACATCTACGAATCGTCTGTTTTATGACGGACGGGTATATCGGCAATGATATGGCCATCGTTGGCGAAATTCAAAAGCACGCCAATGCCAGGGTCTTTGCTTTTGGCATTGGCTCCAGTGTCAATCGCTTTTTGTTAGACAAGATGGCGGAGCAGGGTCGTGGTGAAGTGGAATATGTGGGATTGCAAGATGATGGCTCGGCAGCCGCTCGTCGGTTTCATGAACGGGTGCAACATCCGTTGCTCACGGACATTTCAGTGGATTGGGATGGTCTCGATGTGTCTGAGGTGTATCCCAAGCGATTGCCAGATCTGTTTAGCGCCAAACCCTTGGTCTTAACCGGACGCTATGCGACGCCCGGAAAAGCGACCATTCGCCTACAAGGAAAAGTTGCCGGGCATGCTGTTGTGCGAAAAATTGATGTGGAGTTTCCTGGATTTGAATCTGAACATGATGCTTTAGCGACCCTGTGGGCCCGAACAAAGGTTGGCGATCTCATGGCACAGGATTACAACGGCATTCAGCAAGGCAATCCAAAGCCTGAGGTTCGACAAGCGATCACCCAATTAGGCTTAGACTATCGATTGATGACCCAATTTACGTCATTTGTGGCTGTCGAAGAGTTGATCATCACCGAAGGTGGACAACCACGACGAGTAGAAGTACCTGTCGAATTGCCGGATGGCGTCAGTTATGAGGGAATCTTTGGTCGAGATGATCAACGCCAGGCTGGTTTCCGCAGTCGTGCGATGAAGCCTGCTGCCAAAATGAGCCAAAGCTTTTTGGGAGGAGTGGTTGCTCAAGAAGCTTATAGTGCGGCCCCGCCAGTTATGGCAGATAGCCTGGAGGAAGATCGTTCTAGGATAGATCTCAATGAGCCTCTATCAAAATTAGATGCTTCCTTGTTGGCGATGGTGGACAAAAAGAAAGAAGGGAAGGAATTTTCACCCGATGAGTCGGCCAGGCTTCATGATGGAAAAGTTATGGTGCAAGTGTGGCTGGCAGATACGAAGGAAAAAACTCTGTCTCAATTAACGGAATTGGGATTCAAATCTGTGGCGCAACCCAAATCAGGCCACCTGGTCATTGGGTATATTCCAGTCGAACAATTGGAAGCATTAGCCAAGTTATCCATGGTGCGTTACGTAACTCTCCAACCTACTGCAGCCTAGTTGCGGTTGGTTATGTTCAGGCGGCTCGGGTCCTTACCGAGCCGCTATTTTTCTTAATTATTATATGGAGATTCCTCCACAATACTTACGAGAGTCGAAGGATAATCGGTGACCCCTATCCCTCTATCATTAAACACGCGTCCTGACCGCTAAACAAAGATGAAAGGAATTTTTAGTTGACCAGTTAATTAACCGGTTATATACTATAAATAAAAAGACGGGAGGAGGGATGGTGATGGAGAGTTATGTCGCGTCGACCGAACTAAAGTCGAAATTATCAGAATATCTGAGGCGCGTGGAGTCTGGACAGTCATTTTTCGTCACGGTGCGTGGCACCCCGATTGCTCACATTGAGCCTATTCAGGAGGAAGTCCCCCTTCGTGAAGCCATTGACTACATGGATAAGGTAAAAAAAGATGCTCCTCGTCTCTCCAGTAAAAAACTGCGTCTTATGCGACATGAGGATCAGAAGTGAGTTGCGTGTTAGACAACTCGGTCGCAATGCGATGGTTTTTTGAAAGCCCGAAGGCGTCCGACAACACCTACGCGTTGACCGTCCGGAAGGAAATTGAAAAGGGATTACAATCGTTTGTTCCTCCTATTTTCATGTATGAAGCAGGAAATATCCTCATCAAAATGGGGAAGGCAGGAGATTCCACGAATCAGTCCCTACGGGCATTGCAAGCCTTAGTGAAGGAACCCGTATACTCACAGGCCTTGGCGCTTGAATCTGCAAGGGTGGCAAGCGAGTATAAGCTCACGACGTACGATGCGAGTTATCTTGCATTGGCCATGTTCACGACAAGCTCGCTTGCGAGTTTAGATACAGATATGGTGAAAACCGCTCGAAAAATGGGGATTGCGATCACGGGAGCAACCTTGTGAGCCATCCTTTTCGGAATCTCAAACACGGCGTGCCTTGAATTCAAGAATGTTCCGGGTAAGACCTGATAAAGGGGTAAGGTTGCGTATTTAATGATATGCTGCTTCGCACCACATGATCAGACGCATGGTCGTATGCTATCCGGATGGGTCGGGCATGCCCCAACCATAAACGCATCTAATATCATTAAACACGCGTCCTGACCCCTAAACTCAAATGCGCAGCCAGGAGCACTCTGAATTTCGTCAGACACTTCAGCAGATCAAGTGCTATATCATAAATCACACGACTTGACCCGTATTTCAACGGGGAATTATAGCGAGTTCCGACTGGTTGGGCTGTGGCATTGAAAGACGCGACCCAAAATCTTCGAAAACAGACAAAGCCCTGCCACCATCTCCAACCTCCCCCGTTCGCCAACACTCCATCTCGGTCTTGCCTTTGAACAAGGTGTTGAGTAAAATTACTCACTATATTGAGTAATTAGTCTAACCATGTACACGCGCCCTCAGAACACACTTCTCGCCCGTCGGATTAAAGAACGCCGCCGCTTCATTCAGGTGATAACCGGGGCACGTCAAGTTGGCAAAACCACGCTCGTTCGCCAAGTCACTACGACTTCGGGAATTCCTGTTCGCTACGCGAGTGCCGATGAACCCACGCTACAGAGTACCGAATGGATCGCCCAACAGTGGGAAGCTGCACGCTTAGAGGCCAAAGAATCGAAACGACGAGGATCATTGTTGGTGCTTGATGAGATTCAAAAAGTTCCTCACTGCTCAGAATCCGTCAAACGCCTGTGGGATGCCGATTCCGCCAACGATGTACCACTCAAAGTGGTTCTTCTTGGATCAGCCCCCCTCCTCATCCAACGGGGCCTTACCGAAAGCCTTGCTGGGCGTTTTGAAATCATACACCTACCTCACTGGTCATATCCGGAAATGCAAAAGGCCTTCGGCTGGACATTGGATCAGTTCCTGTTTTATGGCAGTTATCCTGGCGCGGCATCATTGGTGAAGGATCCCGCTCGATGGGCCCGCTACGTGAAGGACTCGTTGATTGAAACGACCATCTCGCGTGACGTACTGCTGCTCACTCGCGTGGATAAGCCGGCCTTATTACGTCGTATATTCGAATTGGGATGTGCGTACTCAGGCCAAATTCTCTCCTACCAAAAAATGCTCGGCCAGTTGCAGGATGCTGGGAACACCACCACTCTCGCCCATTATTTAGATTTACTCGCGGGGGCAGGCATGGTCATCGGCTTACAAAAATTCGCGGGAGATGCATCACGAAGGCGAGCATCCAGCCCAAAACTACAAGTGTTGAACACCGCGCTGATAAGCGCACAGTCAGGCGTAACACTGAAGATGGCCCGGCAAGACACAACCTTTTGGGGCAGGATAGTGGAGTCTGCAGTCGGCGCACATCTGGCCAATGCAGCAGCAGCCGGGATATGCGAAGTGTTCTATTGGCGAGATCGAAACCGTGAAGTGGACTTTGTGGTCCGCGTGGGAAAAACACTAACCGCTATTGAAGTCAAAAGTGGCCGTAGCCAAGAGCATCTACCTGGCATGGAAGCCTTTGCCAACGAATTCAAACCCACACACATGCTTCTTGTTGGAGGAGACGGCATAGCCGTTGAAGATTTTTTATCCAAACCCGTTGAACATTGGGTTGGTTCTCGATCATAACAGGTTAGAGTTACCCTGCCGGCTCGTGGGGGCCAATCGAAGCCGATAAGCTGATCGAAACGGACGGGCGAAAGTGGCAGTTGGTGTAGGATCGCTTAAAAATAAACAGGAACCTATCCACCACACCTCTAGTCCACCATGGTCTCCAATACCCCATCCCCATCTTCCCATTGCTCAAGACCTTGAGTAAATTGTCAGCCTAGGCACCCTCGACCCAAAACAAATTTCTTTCTCCCTATCGACCGTTGCTCTGTTTGTAATGAGCCTTAGGATTTCTCTCTCGCACCCACGCGCTGGACGCTGCGGCAGACGGTGCGCGTAGTGAATCAGGCGATAGGGGCGTTGGGGTTGGAGAAGGCCCAGGACAAGACGTTCATCGGGCGGATCGCGAAAGACGGGGTGCCGGGCCCGGGCGCGGTTCATCACATGATAGACCGCGCCCGGCTACTCAATGCGGAGTGGGCGGGCCATCCAACGAGTCTCCCTCGTTCCCGCTGAAACTCGTAACCAAAGATTTGAGCCCTGTCCGGAACCAACCACAAACGACTTTATATCATGAAACAAGCGTCCTGACCCCTTAACGACCCCTTAACCAGCTCCAACGCAAAACTTGATGACAGAGATTCTTCCCCCCTCATCCGAGTTTCGAGGGGTCTAACAACCTAGCTCCGTGATAAATCGTCAACAAATCCAGGTTGGCATCTTTTAGACGGTAGACCAGCCGATAATTGCCCAGAATGACCTCTCGCACGACAGGATCATTTAACTCGGGGACTAACCGGCCAGACTGAGGAAACGCAGCAATGCGGTCAACAGCTTGAAAGATGTCTACAACCAAGAGGCGGGCATACTGAGAAGAATCTCTAGCGATGAATTCGGCGATTGAATGAAGGTCTTCCGTTGCCTGGGGTGTCCACCTTACCTCAACCATTCCTGCATCTTCTGCTTCACCTTCTCATGAGGAATCGTTTGACCGGCGTCAGCCTGCTGAATGCCTTTTTCGACCTTCGCCAAGAATAGCAAACGCTCCATCGCATCCTCAAAAGACGCATCGTCAGGAAGTGCCTCGACCGCTTTCATAACTTTTTGTTTAGTCGTCATGCTCCCAGGATACCCTGCTTAATGGGACAATTCAATGCCTTGGCGAATTGGGTGGTGTCGGCGGCGGCGGGGAATCTGGAGGCCACATTGTCGCCGAAGGTCCTCCGGAAAAAATTGTGAACAACCCAGAAGCCATCACTGGGAAATATCTTAGGCAATTACTCACTGAAACCTCAGCAATTTCTACTGGGTGAATATATCATGCGGAAAGTGAAACATAGGCATATGCCACAAGGTTTTGCAATTTGCAAGGCATTGTTTTCATTCATGATAGAAAATGGTTGCAAAAAGGATTGGGTTTACAACCAGATTCTGACCTTTACCAGATCCACTGATTCCTCATCAGTCACATTAGGGAGGGAAGGCGGGTAGTTTCAAGGGCTTTGGAAAACGATCAAGCTGGAAAGCCTATTGTAGGACCCGTTGGGACGGGTCAGGAAAGATAAGAAGGACAGATGAGTTGTTTGACCATACGAGAGCGTCAATCTGGCCTGGGAAGGGTTGGGGTTGGAGAAGGCCCCGGGCAAGACGTTCATCGGTCGGATCGCGAAAGACGGGTTGCCGTGCCCGGCCGCGATTCATCACATGATAGACCGCGGCCGGCTACTCAATGCGGAGTGGTCGGGCCATCCAGAGGGTCTCCCTCGTTCCCGCTGAAACTCGTAACCAAAGATTTGAGCCCTGTCCGGAACCAACCACAAACGACTCTATATCATGAAACAAGCGTCCTGACCCCTTAACTTAATTTGCACAAGAACGATTCATATATCTTCACTGAGACATATGGCCTCATCTTTTTTTCTGGTCAGTATGAGCATGGTGCCTCCCCTGGGAATAGGAATGTTAAACGGCCTTTTTGACTAGACAGGAAAGTACCCAAGAACCCGTTGAGGGATCAATCCTCAGACTTCGCTGTCTGACATGGGGGAATTCGCATTGCACGTCAATTCGGCGATTTGCTATTTAGACGCCTGTCCCCAATGTCGCTCCTTCTGTCGCCACTGGACCGTTTTTCCATACTGGGCTCTCGCGGTGCTTCGCTGACGCGCTCGCGCCGGCAACTTTTCCCGGTGCGCCTGCACCCGTCTGATAGTCGCCTCTCTGTACCTTCGAACTGTCTACTCATCTTAATCCTCCGTGAAAACGTGATTTCAATGGCCCTACAGATACTCCCAAACCGGCCGATTCGCGTTGAGTACTTTCAATCCGGATGGGTCTGGGCATGACCCAACCATAAACGACTCTCTATTAGAAAACACGCTTCCTGATCCCTAAAACACTGCTATGCGTTTTATGGCGCGGGCGCCACGGGCACCTCAGGCACGGAGCAGGACTTGCCCCCTACCAGCCAGCACGACTGCTCAGACGGCAGCAGACTCCCCTTTGCGGGCGTGCAAGTTGGGGCTGAGTCCCCTTGCGGCCACGCCCAGGGGTTCGGTTTCGGATGGGAGATGTGCTGGTCGATAAACGTCATCGCGAAATCGAGATAGCGCTCGTTATAGATGGCGTTGTGATCGGCTATGACCCCGGCGTCGGTTCTGACGACCAGATACGGATAGCGGGATGCGTACTTCGGGCTCGATTGGCGGGGTTTAGCCATGCACTTCTGGAAATCTTTACCCGCCTTGACCTTGCACGCCTCTTCATCCGGAATGACCGACCCCATGCACGCCTGGAAAGCTCTGTCCGTCTCGATGTAGCACTCCCCCCCGGGGACGGGAACCAGCTTGACCTCCTTGCCGTAGGGTCTCGGGTTGAGGAGTGTTTCGCCCTCAGCAAGAGATGGCTCTTCAAAGGCAGTACTAATCCGGTGGGAAAGAGAAGTCTCAAAAAGGGGCCGCAGATCCGTTGTCACAGCCAAATTCGAGGTAGGCTCGAGATACTTGCAGGGACAGGGGGTTTCATCGCCTACCTCTTTTGGTTCCTTGCCATCGGACTCCAGGCGATGCGTCTGGTATCTCGAATTATGGCCTATGGTCTTACGCATGCTCTCTGCCTGCGCGGAGGACTTCTTGTGTTGAAAGAGCGTGCTCAAGGTCCGGCCAATCGGGAATGCGATGCGGGTGGGGCCATCTGCTTCGGATGTGACGATCATCATCACCGGCCGTTGCCTGCCGTCATAACAGCGATTGGTGGCGATGTGAAACAGTGGTTCGTACAGCGAGCCCTCAAAGGCCGGGTTAACCAGCATCACGAAATCGCCGAAGCTCTCCGCGACGTCGTACACGACCTTCTTGCAGTCCTTGGCCGTGCAGTCCTTGGCCGTGCAGTCCTTCACATCGATGATCTTGGTCTTCGCGGCTCGCTCCATCAAGGCGTGAGACAGGGCCTCGTAGATGACGAGGCCTCCAAAGCTATGACCGGTGATCACGAGCTGGGTCCCAATGGTCTCCTTCGACTCATTGCTGGCATCCGCCAGCTTTTCTCGTTGCCGAATATCCCGATAGTCCTTCAGACGCGTCAAAAGTTCGAAGACGCCCCCACGCCCCACGCGAGCCGCGGTGTCTTTTCGGCTCCAGAAGGAGAGGTTGTTGAGAACACTGTCGAAGGGCAAACCGCGCCAACCGAGGTAAACCCCAACCACGTTCCTGCGCTTGTCCCCAGTAACATATTCCTCAAATATACCCTCCACAAGGTCAGTGCGCTCGAGCAGTCGCGAGAAACACACCACGTTGTTGTCGCAGGCGCTCGCGTTGTGCTTCCACCCGTGCGCGTAGACGTAGATCAGGGTGTTGCCGTCGTTCACTTTCTCGAGTCTCTTAAGAAGCGCGAAAAGCGCCACCATTTGCTGGCGGTCGGCGAACCAGCCCTGGTCATCGAATTCCACGAAGGAGAGGTGGTAGTCCCCTGTAACTCTTTTCCTCTGCTGCTCGTTTGAGTCACACAGCGGTGGCTTGCCAAACTTCTGTTGGCTGGCGTCCACCGCGCACTCTCGCTTGCTCCAGGCCTGATAGTGGCGGTGCTGAATGGCATCAAATACTTCTGGCACTTTTGAATCGGTGGCCTTCTTTCCCTCGCAGAGATCGAGCTTGCTGCTTTTCGCCAGATCCTCATCCACCGCACACTTAGGGGGCCATTCCTCGGCCTCCTCATTCTTGGAATCGGCGGACACCACCGGAAACGTGGGGGTCCGATACGGCTCATACTGTGCGCAGGCCGATAGCAACATGCCCATGCCCACAATGGCAAAAAGACGTTGGTAATTCATAACCTTCTCCCTTGTTTTTGATATCGCAAATAGGGGTCAAAACTTTGGTTGACGAAATACTGCCTCGACCTCCTCCACTCGCTTCTTGAATTGGTCTGCACAGAAACCTTTTTCATGTTCATGCGTCTATTCAACTGCATGACCCACCTCTCTGAACCCTGCAGCTCGGCTGTCCCACAGGTCGCCCATACCATTTCTGGTGCCACCCAAACAGCGGCTTCATCCCCTTGGCCGGGTCAGATTGATCAGCATCGGCCGGGTCGTCTTGCGCAAAAAAAAAGAGCCTTTCGGGGATCAACCCTCGAAAAACTCTTTAAAGGTCCCCTTGTCTGTCTGTTGGTTACATCTGAACCAACATATTGCGTGACCGTATGCTTATAGAAAATTTATGTCAAGCGAATGTTTGTGATAGCACGACCTGCATGTGTTCTTAAAATATTGCCGCATCATATCCTCTGCGAGGAATGTATCGACAAATCTCTTCTGGAAAATTTATGGCCTTGTGGTCATTAAACAATAGGTGAATAACGTCAACCATTTTTTTCAAAATAACTGTTCTCACCCCGTATACATCGTTCT
>Ga0224496_10000178_pt1 | contig 46925 bp, 44 predicted proteins | sample SF_Jul11_sed_USG_2_FD_168127 | JGI IMG/M metagenome (GOLD analysis project Ga0224496, IMG submission 168127) | Sediment microbial communities from San Francisco Bay, California, United States - SF_Jul11_sed_USGS_8_1 | ecosystem: Environmental > Aquatic > Marine > Sediment | place: USA...
GGGATGTCAACGCCGGCTGCATCAAGCAGGTCCTGATTGACGAACATGATGGCCGAGGACGTGTTCCAAGGCATCGAATAGAAATCGCCGTCGATCGTGTAGTAGTTGCGTGCCGCGGATACGACATCATCAAGAATGACCGGCTCACCGAGAATCTCGGTCCGACCATCGATCGCAGCTGTCACTGACTTGAAAATCGGCGCGCCCGCCGCATCGACCGCATCGATGGCTTCCTGCGTGGCCGCTTCGAAAAAGTGAATGATCTCAGGTGGGTTACCACCATCGAGCGCCAACTGGGCCTGCTCGAAGACGGTGTTATATGAATCAAAGGACTGGACGACCACGTTGAACTCCGGGTGCGCCGCATTGAAGGCAGCAGCCTTGTCCTCGGCGAATCCCAGGCGAGTGTCGTCTGCAAACGCAATCCACATTTCGATGTCGGTGACTTCTCCCGACGCTGACGTGTCGCCGGTACCCCCGGCCGCCGTGGTGGTGGTGCCAGACTCTCCGCATGCTGCAAGGAGCAGCGTCAACACTGTCAGTATGCCTAGCCATCGTTTGGCCATGAATCCTCCTCGTTATATCTGGCGCCGATGCTACTCGGCCCGCTTCCGGTGTTGATCGTTCGGGTCCTCGAGAATCCCGGCGACATCATCGCGCCAGATCGGTGATCCATCGACCAACTTCTTCGAATCTTCGCCGTTCCGCAACGGTCCCCCACTGCTCAATCCGGATGGTGTCTTCGTAGAACGGCAGCCAGTCGAGCCACGATGCAGCGACCCAATGAGGGTCAAGGCGCCTGGCGGCCCGACTCGCAAAAACCGCGCTGATCCGCTCGCCGTAATCGGCGGCGAGATTCAGCCAGGTCCGGCCATAGTCCTCCCCCGATGGCCCAACACATGCGTAATCCCAATCCACGATACCGGTCACCGCCTCGCCCCTAACGAGCAGGTTGCCCGGATGGAAGTCGCGATGGATGAAGACCTCGTCGCTTCGAGCCACCGCCGACCGGGCCGCAAGCTCGGCGAACAGACCCGGATCAGAGAACCAGGATGGCGCAAACACGTCGTTCGGTTCGTTGTATCGATGGTGGGTCCAGCCGAACCCCTCTGCGGGGATCGCATGGATCTGCTCGGCGACGTCGATGATCCGATCGAACAACTTGCGGGTCGGCGCAACCATCGGTGCCCCCTGCGCCATCGTCATCATCAGTACCGGACACCCGGCGATCCTTCCCGTTGGATCCGCCCCCACCACCGTCGGAACGGCCAACTCCGAATTCGCCTGGACATGGGCCATCGCCGAGGCGGCATGTTCGACGCAGTCGGGATACTCCCCCACGAAGCTCGGGTTGGTGAATGCCTTGATCACAAATGTTTGTTGGGCTGTCTCGAACTTCCAGAGTTGTGCCGTCGTGGCTCCTTCGATTGACGTCCACGTTCCGGTGCAATCGGCTTGGCTTGCCACCCAGTTCCGGAGGCAGGAGTCGGGACCGGCGGTCGAGGCCGTCACAATTCAATGACGATTTTGCCCGTGGCTTTGCGATCCATGACCGACCGCAGGGCGGCACCGGTCTCCTCAAGCGGATAGCGAGCCGAGATATAGGGCGTTATGGTGCCCGCCTCGAACATGGCAACCAGGTCGTGCAGATTCCGGGCGTTGGCCATCGGATCGCGAGCCGCGAACGATCCCCAGAAGACCCCGCGAATATCGCACCCTTTGAGAAGCGTCAGATTGAGCGGGATCTTCGGAATGGGGCCCGCAGCAAACCCAACCACCAGCAAACGTCCCTGCCAGGCCGTGGCTCGCAGCGCCGCCTCGGTGTAGTTGCCACCAACCGGGTCGTACACAATGTCTGCGCCCGCACCGCCGGTCAATGCTTTCGTACGCGTTTTGAGGTCCTCGGTCGTGTAGTTGATGGTCTCGTCCGCTCCACGGTCGACACAAACCGCCAACTTATCTTCACTTGATGCGGCCGCAATTACCCGCAAGTCCATGGCTTTGCCCAGTTCGACTGCGGCCAGCCCCACCCCGCCCGCGGCACCGAGCACGAGGAGGGTCTCGCCGGGCTCGGGATCGGCCCGGTCTTTCAGGGCGTGGTACGACGTCCCGTAAGTCATCACGAACGCAGCCGCGACATCAGTAGGCATCGAATCCGGAATCGGGATCACCGTTTGGGCCTCCACGACAACCTGCTCGGCAAACCCGCCCCAGCCGGGGAAGGCAATGACTCGATCCCCCACCGCGACGTGCTCAACGCCGTCACCGACTCCCCCGACGGTGCCGGCCACTTCGCCTCCAGGAGAAAAGGGCAACTCAGGCTTGAACTGGTACAGATTCTGAATGATGAGCGTGTCGGGGAAATTCACCCCTGCCGCGCCAACCTGGATGACGACCTGCCCGGGACCGGGGATGGGATCGGGTACCTCAGCGATCGTCAGCGACTCGGGGAGACCATGTTCGGTGCAAAGTACTGCTCGCATGGGCGCAGCCTACAGTTAGGCGAGAAACAGCGCAGGTTCCGCCAGGTTCTCCAACAGTCGAGCTACGAACTTGCGTCCGAGCGCCCCATCGATAACCCGATGGTCGTACGACAGGCTCAGCGGCATCATCGGCGCCACCACGACGACTCCGTTGCGGACGACTGCGCTGTCTTTGGCCCGGCCCACGGAAAGGATCGCCGTGGTGCCCAACGGAACAATCGGCGTCCCGTGTCCTCCCCCAACCGCCCCGATATTCGAGACGGTGAACGTACCACCGGACATGTCATCGGCCCCAAGGGTGCGGTCTGCAGCTCCTGAAGCCAGTCGGGCAATCTCGGTCGCGATCTCCAGGACGGTGAGTAGGCCGGCATCGTGGACCACCGGAATCATCAGGCCATTGGGGGTATCGACTGCGACCGCGATGTGATGGCGATGATGCACCACCATGTCGTTGCCGTTGACCGTGGCATTGAACTCCGGAAACTCGATCAGCGCTGGAACGACGGCCTTGACGACCAATGCTTCGAGCGTGATGTTCTGGCTATGACGAAGCGATAGGGCTTTGCGAGCTTGCAGGAGACGACTGGCATCCACCTCGTCGAACGTCGTGACCCGGGGAATCTCGGCCCACGACTGACTCATCCGATCGGCGATCGTCCGACGCAGCTTCGACATGGGGATGACCTCGTCGTCGGGACCGGCGACCGGAGCGGCCTGCCTGGCTACCACCGGTACGGCATCATCAGCCTTGGCCTCAATCGCAGCCATGACGTCGGCTCTTGTGATCTGGCCGTCGGGTCCGGTACCGGTCACGGATGCCAGGTCGACACCCTGGTCCTTCGCCAGTTTTCTCACCAGCGGTAGGGCCAACACCCGAGGGGCGGCAGCGTTGACGGATTCGGTCCGGCGACCCAGCGTCGTGGTCCCCTTTCCGAAACTACCGACCAGGGGCGGGTCCACTTCCGGATCGGGGATCTCGTCGTTCGCGAGAGGTGTCGTTGCCCCGGCAGGTGATGGGCTGTCGTCTTGTGAGCCGTCGTCGATGACAGCCAACACCGAACCGACTTTGATCGTCTCGCCGGCCGCGGCACCGTGACGGACAACAACACCGGCAACGGGTGCGGGCATGACAACCACGGTTTTGTCCGTTTCAACCTCTACAAGGGGATCGTCGAGTCCAACTGATTCCCCTTCGGCTACCAGCCAAGAGACAATCTCTGCTTCAACGAGCCCTTCACCTATGTCGGGCAGCACGAAGTTGCGCATTATGCGTCCAGGGTGCGACGGGCCGCCGCCACGATTGCCTCGGTGGTGGGCATATAACGATGCTCCGCTTTCTTCAGCGGAATCGTTGTGTCCCAACCTGCGACTCGTTCAACCGGAGCGTGCAGCGAATACAGGGCGCGTTCACCAATGAGGGCGGCGATCTCGGCTCCGAAACCTGCTGTTTTGGGGGCTTCCTGGACGACCACGGCCCTTCCGGTCTTCTGGACAGAATCGATGATCGCATCTTCATCAAGGGGCCGAAGGGTCCGCAAGTCGACCATCTCGGCGGAGATTCCGTCGGCAGCCAGCACTTCGACGGCTTCGCGAACCTCGTGGGTCATCGCCCCCCAGGTAATGATCGACACATCCGACCCTTCGGTCTCGATGCGCGCCTTCCCGATCTCCACGGTGTAATAGCCCTCGGGAACTTCCTCGCGGACGAGTCGATAAAGCCGGATCGGTTCAAGGAATATGACCGGATCCGGGGAGTCGATCGCCGCCAGCAGTAATCCCTTGGCATCGTACGGGGTCGCGGGTATGACGACCTTGAGGCCCGGGATGTGCGCGTATATGGCCTCGGTGGACTCGGAGTGATGTTCGGCAGCTCCAAACCCGCCACCGCACGGCATTCGGATGACCATCGGTGCGCTAAATCGGTGTTGTGACCGATTCCGAATCCGGGCTACATGGCTCAAAATCTGGTCGTAGGCAGGATACGAGAACCCCATGAACTGAATTTCGGCAACCGGGCGAAGTCCGGCGACGGCCATGCCGAACGCCGCACCAACTATGCCCGATTCGGCCACGGGAGTATCGATGACCCGTTGGTCGCCAAATCGGCCGATGAGCCCATCGGTGATCCGAAACACCCCACCGGTCTGGCCGACGTCTTCCCCAATAACCAGCACCCGCTGGTCCTTGTCCAACGCAGTTGCGAGGGCATCGGTCAAGGCCCCGGCGAGGGTGAGTTCGCTCATGACGTCACCTGTTCAAATTGACGTCTGAGGTCCGGCGACATCTCCTCGTACACCGCCCCGAAGATATCTTCGGGTGATGGCGGTAGCAAGGATTCGGCCAACTCGACCGCCCGCTCGATGGTGGTCGAGGCTTTGGCCTGGACCGCCTCCTCCCAGTCGGCATCCCAGGCCCCTTCGTGCTCGAGATACCGGCGCACCCGCTCGATGGGATCCCGGTCCAGCGCCAACCGTTCCTCTTCGGGATCGCGGTAGCGCCCCGGATCGTCGTTGGTCGTGTGGGGGCCGACCCGGTAGGTAACCGCCTCGATGAGCGTCGCTCCCTCGCCGGCTCTGGCCCGATCAACCGCTTCTTTGGTTGCTTCGTAGACCGCAAAGAGGTCGTTGCCGTCGACTTGTTCGCCGACCATGCCATACGCATCCGCCTTTTGGGCGATCGTATCTGAAGCGGTTTGGCGCTCGCGCGGCATGGAGATCGCGTACCCGTTGTTCTGACACAGGAATACGGTGGGCGTCTTGAAAACCCCGGCAAAGTTCATGGCCTCGTGAAAATCCCCCTCAGACGTGGCCCCATCGCCAAAGTACGTTATCGCGATTCGGTCCGTCCCTTGCAGCTTTTCAGCCCAGCTGATCCCGACCGCATGGATCATATGGGCGCCCACGGTGATCGAAGGCGGAAGCACATCAACATGAACTGGTGGCCGTCCTCCCCGTTCGTCACCTGAGCGAGACAACAGCAGGACCTCCCACGGATACCCCTGCATCCACATTGCGCCGGCATCGCGGTAGGTCGCCACCATCCAGTCATGCGGATCCAGTGCGGCGGCCGAACCAACCTGGGCAGCCTCCTGACCGAGCAACGGTGCGTAAGTAGCCAGGCGACCCTGGCGCTGAAGGGTCGTGCCCTTCTTGTCATAAGCCCTTGTCTCGATAAGAGCCCGGTAGAGCCGACGGGTGGTTTCGATGTCGATTGGGGCTTCCCCGACGAGACGCCCCTCCAAATCAAGAATGTTTCGCATATTGGGCCAGGCTACTCGGCGCGAGTCACCTCCAAACCACCAGACCGCGACGATATCCTTCAACTAGATCCTTCAACTATGAGCCGATTCCTTCGAATTCACAGCCCCCTGCTGGATCCCTCGTCTTGGGCCCACACCGCGAATGCCCTCTCGCTGGCTGGCCACGTTGCGAACGTACCGGACCTGCGGGCCTTTGCGGCTGCGACGACCCGCCTGCGGCCTTCCAGCTAGACGTCCACGGGCAGCCCGTATCCGGGTTTGCGAGCCGAGTCGGAGGCCGATGCCCCGGCGGTACCTATGCGTCAACGACTCACCGATCGACACCTCTGACCGATGGAAGCCTCGCGGCGGTGGCCTATGTGCAACTCAGCACGGCATACGACAAAGACCGGATCGAGGCAGAACGGCGAGGCTGGAGGACCTTCATCGGGAAGAGAAACCACATGGCGACGCTGAATGATCCTGAGAACGTGGCGGCATGAGAACAGAGATCGCCAACTCCTAGCCGAATCTCACTGTGGCATCGGCGGGCGGACCCAATGCCGACGGACGATCACGCCTCGCTCGACGCGGCGCCTGCTATCACCGCGTCGACGATCATTTCCACAACCTGTTGGATCGCATCATCGAGCTGTTCCATCGAGATAATCGGAACACCGTGTTGTCTCGCGCACGATTGGACATAGCGGTCAATTCGGCGCACCTCGTCGAAGGCATCGAGGTACCGATCCGCGCTGCGCTGCGTAGCTTGTTCGGCGCGCGCCCGAAAGTGAGCCCGGTGGACTTCCGCATCGTTGACGACCAAGACGGTTTGGCAAATTACGGCGCGCTTGGACCACAGTTCCACTCCGTCGTCATAGAGACCAGGAACCATGTGAACGCCCTCTACCACCAGCCCCGTGCCTTCCTTTATGGCACGATCAATCAGGCCGCGCACGCCGGTCGAGACCATGTCGACCTGACTCTGGAAACCGACGATGACGGGATCGTGGTCGGGAGGAACGGGTGAGCGGAGTGCCTGGTGGGCTTCGAATGACGAAACGTGCAACATGGGAGCCAAAGTGTCCGCCACGAGCTGGCGCATCACTTGGCGCACCGCGTCGGTCGGAATCACGCTGGAGATCCGGAGCCGAGCCCCAACCTCCCCGGCTACAGAGGACTTACCGACTCCAGGAGCACCGCCGAGCAGGACGATGATGGGCTTGCCGCGCCGGCGGGCCTCCAACCAGGCAACATATCGATCGGCCGAACCAACTCCCAGGTGAGACTCGATAGATCTCGTGGTGATGTCCATCAGGTCCTCAATGGCGATTTCGGGAAGTCTTCGTTCCAAGAGTCGCGCCTCCGTCTCTTCCGCAATCGTGTAGGCGGTCTCGGGCTCGATCCCCACAACAATCATGGACGATGCCGCGACGAACTTGGAAAACGGCAGCGGGTTCTCTCGCCGGTCAAGTACCCAGATGTAGTGTCCCGCCTGGCTAACCATAGGACTCCATTGGTTTCGGTGATGCCGGAATGCACCCTGCCATACGGCTAGTATGACACCCCGATGGCTTCTCTGACGATCGCCCAACTCTCTGATCTTCATTGCGGTTCACCCTTTTTCGACCCCGCACTGCTATCAGCGGCGGTCAACGAGATTCTCGATCTGAAACCCGACCTCGTTGTGGTAGCCGGCGACCTAACACAGGAGGGCTACGCCGAGGAGTTCGAGATGGCTCGTGACTTCCTGCGGCCCTTGCGACAAGCCTTCACCACGGTCATCGTGCCCGGCAACCACGATTCGAAAAACGTCGGATATCTCCACTTTCACGACCATTTCGGGAAAGGCAACACAGACTCCAAAGGCGACTTTTCACTTTCCCTGACCACGGACGCCTATCCACGGTCGACCAAGATCGTGGCAGTGGACAGTTCCAAGCCTGACCTGGCCGAAGGAGAAATCGGTAGGTCTCGATACGAGTGGATCCGCCAGGAATTCGACGACCCGGCCGACCTGCGGCTCTTCGTCATGCACCACCACCTCGTGTCGGTGCCGGGCACCGGCCGGGAACGAAACATCGTCTGGGACGCCGGTGACGTCATGGCCCTGCTCGAGGACGTCGACGTCGACATCGTCCTGGCCGGTCACAAGCATGTCCCCCACGTCTGGCAGGTAGACCGGATGTTGATCATCAACAGCGGAACGGTTTCGTCGTATCGCCTGCGTGGCTACACCCGACCGTCGTACAACGTGGTTCGAATTGACGAAGCCAGCGTCGAAGTCACGCTCGTGTACCCGGGCTCTGGCCAGCAAACGGCTGCCTATTTTGACCGGGTAACCACCGAACTCACCCGTAACCCCGACATGGCAGGCATGTTCTCGAAAGCCGCTTGGCGATGGTGATCCGCCTATTTCTCTCGGCAGTATCGGCGGCCGATTTGGACAAGCTGATCGCCATGTTCAAAGAAGATGTTATTCCAGCCTTCGAGTCCGCTCCCGGATGCCTGGGCATCGAACTGATTCGCGCCGAAAAGGCCGGAGTTGGCGGCCTCATCGAAGGAGGCGTGATTATCCGATGGGAGTCCGCCGAACACATGGAGTCGGCACTCAACGATCCGGCCATCATCCAGAGTCAGCACCGGGTCAGGGCGTTGCTGCGGCGCGAGCCATTACGCAAGGTCTACGAGGTTATCTCCTAGTCTCCGGTCCACAACCCTGGCCAGTTCACCGGTCCCACCGGCGACGGCAACCCGATTGTGGATGAGGCCGGCTTCAATCCCCCGACTGGATGCCCACGGCAGAACCAGATCAACTGCCGCGGCTTTCACTTCGACGAGTATCAGGTCCGTCGTGGCTGCAGCCGCCAGATCGTCGCCGAGCCTGGTCCGATCGGACAAACTGTGAATCACCTCGACCGACGACGCTCCGAGTCGCGACAGATCGCTCGTCAGATGATCCTGGGCGAACTCCGGTGCGGTCGTAACAGCCAACACCCGCCGGCCCTCGACCGGCAATGATGGCTCAAGCTCATATCCCGCCGACAGGACTTTCATATCCGGATTCAGGTCGCTCAGGACCTGTCGGAGGCGCCCAACCCGGCCTACCGATTGTTGATCGGGATCGACAATCACGACTGCGGTTGCCTGTTTGACCCGGAACGGACCCAGGTAGCCGTCGAGATATCCCGGATCGATATCGACGGGCATGACGAGCACATGGGCCTGTGCCTCAGCAGGAGGAAGGGCGGTGCCGCTCCCTTCGAAGATCATACGTTCGGGACCGAGCAGCTCAGCCGCGCTGACTCCGGCTGCAAAATTGTGGATATCGGTCTCACCAGAAATGCCTGCGCCGCATCGAAACGTACCGATGGTGTCGACTCCGGCGAAGACGGCATCCTCGACGTAGTCGGAGGCTGCGTGCATGCCCAGCGCTGACAGTTCCGCGAGTCCCTCAATCGACGCGGTGAACTCCCCAGCTCGCAGAACCGTTGGCAACGCCGGACCGCCACGCCCCATCGTGACGATTGCCAGCTTGAGTCCGGTGTCCCGCCAATATCTCGCCAGTTCGATCGCGACCGCCGTCTTACCGGTTCGTTTCCCGGTACCGCTTACCGCCACGGCAGGTATATCGGTAAGACGGGGGAATGTTGGAGGATCGAAACGGTAACCGGCTCCCTGATATCGGACATTCCTGGCCAACGCCAACGAAATCAGGGCGAATCGTTTCCGATGGTCGAGGACGGGTTCGTCACTGAGATCAATGACCACGTCCGGCGCCAGTGCATCGATGGTGTCGGCCAGCGCCTGTTCCGGATCGCCGACGACTACGGGCACCGAGAGATCCGGCGGGCGATCGGTTTTTTCGGTGCCTCCGAGGAACACTGCACCGACAATCTGATAACCGTCACTTGCGAGAGCGGAGAGCGCGCGTTCGACCACCGGCGGGTAATGCTGACCGTCGATGAGTACGAGGCATCTCTGCATCTGTGGAGCGTACCCTGGCCGGAATCCAAGCCGGGGCGGATCAGTCCGAAACGCCGACCATTTGCTCGAGGTCATCGACGGTGACGAGTACGTCCCGGGCTTTGGAACCGTGTGACGGGCCGACTACCCCACGATTCTCAAGGACGTCCATGAGGCGTCCTGCCCTGGCAAACCCCACCCGGAGCTTGCGCTGCAGCATCGACGTCGACCCGAGCCCCGACCGGACCACCAGTTCGATTGCCTGGCGAATCAACTCGGCGTCTTCATCGTCGTCTTCGGCAGCTTGGACTTTGGCCTTCTCGGTCGAAGCCTCGATGACCTTGTCCTCATACTGAGCTTCCTTCTGCTTCTTCACCCAATTGACAACGGAGCGCACTTCTTCTTCCGACACCCAGGCACCTTGCACCCGGGCCGGTTTGGGATCCTTGGCGGTGACCAACAAAAGGTCACCCATGCCAACCAGCTTCTCGGCCCCGATGGTGTCAATGATGACGCGACTGTCGGTCTGGGAAGCTACCGAAAAGGCCATCCGGGATGGGATGTTGGCTTTGATGACACCGGTGATGACATTCACCGACGGACGTTGAGTAGCAATCACCAGGTGGATGCCGACCGCTCGGGCCATTTGGGCGATCCGGACGATCGACGCTTCAACATCGCGACCCGCCACCATCATGAGGTCGTTGAGCTCGTCAATGAGGATCACGAGATACGGGAAACGATCGAAGCCGTCCTCGTCGACACCGCCAGCATCCCACTTTTCGTGATAGCCCCCGATGTCACGCACTCCGGCGTCTGCCAGGAGGTCGTAGCGGCGATCCATCTCCTCGACCGCCCACTTGAGCACCTCATTGGCTTTCTTCGGGTTGGTGATGACCCGGGTAAGGAGATGAGGAACTCCGTTGTACTGACCAAGCTCGACCCGTTTCGGATCAACCATGATCATCCGGAGCTCGTCCGGGTGAGTGCGCATAAGCAACGACGTGATCAATGAGTTCATGCACGACGACTTACCAGCACCGGTCGCTCCGGCGATCAGAACATGTGGGAGTTCGGAGAGGTTCACCAGCGACGCACGACTGTTGATGTCCATCCCCACGCCGACCACGGTGGGATGCGTCTCGTCCTTGGCTTCTTGGGATCGAAGTATGTCGCCGAGCGTGACCATGCGTCGTTTTCGGTTGGGTACCTCGACCCCGATGGCTGACTTGCCCGGGATTGGCGCCAGCAGTCGCACGTCCGGAGTCGCCATGGCGTAGGCGATGTCCGTCGCCAGATTGGTCACCCTGGAGACCTTGACACCGGCCGCCAACTCGATTTCATAGCGAGTCACCGTCGGGCCGGGGACGATCTTGGTGAGCTTGGCGTCGACCCCATGCTGGCGAAGCGTTTCCTCAAGGTCGGCAGCGGTCTCTTCCAACGCCCTCCGGTTCTGACCTTCGGCTTTGCTCTCTCGCAGCAATTCGATCGGGGGCAGTTGATAGGTGCTGTCGGCTACCCGCCGGGGTGCCGGAGTCGACTCTTTCTTGGATTTCTTGGCCGGCTCGGGACGCGACTTGTCGGGGGTGCCCGATGGCTTCATCGGCTTGGGGCGGTGGGCCGACGGAGTCTTTTTCGCGACGTGTCGGGGCCGGGCCACTGGAAGTTTCGCTGGAATTTCGGACGTCAGGCCGCCCACCCATCCCTTGATTCTCGTCCCCACGGCTCGGAAACCGATGAACACTTCCCGCACACTGGTGCGAGTGGCGAGGAGAACCCCCATCGACGTAACGGCCGAAAGCACCACGAACGAGCCCCAAAAACCGATAACTCGACTCATTGGAAAGGCGACTAGCGACCCGATGGCTCCGCCCCTGGCGCGAACCAGGTCGGCATTGCCGAACAACTCAACCGCACCAGTGAGTAGATGGAAAAGCGAGAGCGCCCCGAAGTACGAGAGCGTGGTGCCGATACCAATCTTGCCGTAATCGTTGCGCGGATTCCCGATGATCAAAACGATGCCGACGGTGGCGAAAAGAATGGGAATGAAGTACGCCCACACGCCAAACAGCAGCGTCAGTCCCCCGTGGATCCAGTCTCCGAACGGTCCGGCCTTCCCGAAGAATGCCAGAGCCACGAGAATGCCAACAACGAGCAGGGCGACGCCCCACACATCATCGGTTTGGGATCCCAGCCTGCGCCGAAGCGATTCAAAAACGGAAGCCAGCGTGGTCCGTTTTTTGGCGGGGGTTTTTCTTTTGTTTGTCGAAGACACCCGTTTCCGACCGTTTGCCCCTGGACGGGTGGGTGTCCGTTTTGCCATGTGGCTTTTACGTTACACGGTTGTGCGGGTAGGTCCAACCACCTCCGCGCGATCATTCGCGCGGAGCGCGCGAATCACCACTCGACGCGGCTCGCTACACCTCGAGTACCACCGGGATCACCACGGGCTTGCGACTCGTTTCAGCCCGGATCACCTGCTGGGCGGCCAGCCGGACGGCTTTCTGATATTGGCCGAGCTCTGATTGCGGGTCCAATTCGGTAACGGCCGAACGGACCGCCTCGGCTGCTTTGGCCAAGATCCGGCGCGGGTCATCAGCGAAGCCGTGCGAGTCGATGTCCGGGCCGAGGATCACGCTGCTGTCCGAGCGCTGAACCCCCACGGTCACCACCACCACTCCGTCATCGGACAGGTGACCACGGGCTCTGAGCACCGAGTTATTGACGTCGCCGGTCCCGTCGAAGTACACGTAACTTGCGTCAACCGCCCGGTTCGTCACATGGGTGCGATCGCCCTTGATCTCGATCATGTCGCCGTCCTCGAGGATGTTCACGTCGGGGACTTTCATCTGATCGGCAAGTTCGGCATGGGCTCGAAGATGTCGGTATTCGCCATGGACCGGAACAAAGCTCTTCGGGCGGATCACGTTGAGGAATGTGGTTAGTTCATCCCGAGCGGCGTGACCGGATACGTGGACCTTGGCGTTGCGGCCGTGATATACCCGGGCACCAGTCCGATTCAGCTTGCTGATTACCTTGGACACGGCCGCTTCGTTTCCCGGGATCGGCGTCGCCGAGATCAGCACCGTATCGTCTGGCTCGAGCGTTACCCATTTGTGCCTGCCGGCCGCCATCAGCGACAGCGCCGCAAACGGTTCGCCTTGACTTCCGGTGGTTATCAGCAACTGTTTCTTGGCAGGAAGTTTCGTCAGTTCCTGAATCTCGACGATCTTGTCAGCCGGAATGTCGAGGACACCCAGCTCGGTTCCCACACCAGAAACCCGGTGCATTGACCGTCCGGCGAAGGCCACCGTCCGCCCGGCGGCGATCCCGGCGTCGGCGATCTGCTGAACCCGATGGACGTGGGACGCAAAGCAGGCCGCCACGACTCGCCCACCGGCCTTGGCGATGATCTCCCCGATCTCGGAAGCGAGTGAGGTTTCCGATGGCACGAAACCAGGAATCTCGGCGTTCGTCGAGTCGGCCATGAGCAGGCGGACACCTTCCCGGCCGAAGTGCGCGAACTGCTGAAGGTCGGTCGGGCGACCGTCCACGGGGGTTGGGTCGAGCTTGAAGTCACCTGAATGGACGATGAAGCCCTCAGGCGTATCGAAGACGATACCGGCACCCTGCGGGATCGAGTGTGAGACCGGGACAAACATGAACCCGAAAGGCTTGTGTTCGATCCACCGATTGTCTTCACAACCGATGAACTCGGCTTCGACACCGATCTCATCGACGCGCCCCCGTGCAAGAGCCACCGAGAGTTGGGTTCCGTACACCGGAACACCAGGGAACTCCTTGAGGAAATAGGCCAGAGCCCCGACATGGTCTTCGTGTCCGTGGGTCACGATGACACATTCGACATCCTGTTTACGCTCGATGAGCCACTCCCAGTTTGGGAACACCAGGTCGACGCCCAGCATGTCTGCTTCGGGGAACATGAGTCCGCAATCGATAAGGGCGATTTTGCCATCGTGCTCGATGGCCGCGCAGTTCCGACCGATCTCGCCCAGTCCGCCCAGGAATGTGATCTTCACACTCACAGAGATTGCGCCTTACCAACGGCCGCGACCAACGCGGCGGTCGTGGCATCCAAAGCCGGAAGCAGCGGTAGACGCGGCGCGCCCATTGGTTCCCAAAGCGCCGCCATGGCTCCTTTGAGCGGTACCGGATTTGGTTCGATAAAACACCCCTCAAAGGTAGGCATGAGCTGGTCGTGTAGCCGGGTAGCTTCGGGGAGATCGCCGGCCGCAGCTGCGCTCACCATCGCCTTGATCTGATTTCCAACAAGATGACTCGCCACCGAAACGACCCCGCAGCCGCCTACGGCCATCATCGGTAGCGTCATGGAGTCGTCGCCCGAGTAGATGGCAAATCCTTCAGGCAGTCGCTGCCGGGCTCTCGTCGAGAACCCGATATCGCCAACGGCGTCCTTGGTCGCGACGATGCGGGGGTGCCGGGCGAGCTCGACCAACGTTGGGATCTCCACAAGACACGACGTCCGACCCGGGATGTTGTAGACGATCACCGGTAGCTCTGTGGCATCGGCAATCGCGTTGAAATGAGCTACGAGCATCCGCTGGCTCGGTTTCGAATAATATGGTGTGACCGCCAGGATCGCATCGACGCCGTGGTCGGCCGCAGCCTTCGATGCCTCGACTGACGCCCTCGTGTCGTACGTGCCGGTTCCAGCGATGACGGGTGCCTTCCCGCCAACGGCGTCGACGGCAGCGGCGTACAGCGCCAGCTTCTCGGCTGCGGTCAACGTCGGAGATTCGCCGGTCGTGCCAGATACCAGCAGGCCATCTGAGCCGTGTGACGTCAGAAACCGACACAGTCGGTGGAACTGGTCAAAGTCGATCGCGCCATCGGATCCGAACGGAGTGATCATGGCCGTGATGACAGCACCAAAAGGTGCCTGAGTGGGGGTCGGGGTTCCGGCTGGCATTGCCATGAGGTTACACGCATTGCTCGCTCGTTCCGGCGCGTTGCCACCGAAAAACCATCTCAGGACGGCCACTAGAGTTCTGACTATGGCAAATCCTTATGTAAAAGATGTCTCCGAAGCACAATTCATGACGGAGGTCGTTGATCGATCGACGCAGGTCCCTGTCCTCGTCGATTTTTGGGCAGAGTGGTGCGGCCCCTGCAAAACGCTCAGCCCTCTGCTTGAGGCCGCCGCGGCGGAATACGCAGGTGCGTTTGAGCTGGTCAAAATCGACGTTGACGCCAACCAGGCACTGTCACAACAAATGAAGGTGCAGGGCATTCCGACGGTGGTGGCGTTCGTGGGTGGCCAACCAGTAGGTCAATTTTCTGGCGCAGTGTCCGAAGCCGAGCTCCGAGCCTTCATCGAACAATTCGTCGGGCCGACCACCGATCCCGAAGTCGACGCGGCACTCGATCTCCTCGACACCGGCGACGTCGCCGGAGCCGAAGCCGCCCTGCGGTCGATTTTGACGGTTCGTGCCAGCGAGGATGCAGCCAAGACCCTCGCCATGATCTACATCGATACCGATCGTATGCCGGAAGCCCTGGAGGTTCTCTCAACGCTGACGCCTGACGACGAAACCAAACGACTCATCGCCATGGCCAATATGTCGACGGCGGCTGCGAATCTGGACTCGTACGCAACGGCCTTCTCGGAGGATCCCAATATCGAGAACCGCGTTTCGTACGCCAAAGCTCTCGCTGGTGCTGGTCAAGCCGAGATCGGCTTCGATGTTTTACTCGACGCGGTGGCAGAACGCGACGACGACAGTGACCCGGCTCGACTGGCGATGATCGAGATCTTCGAAATGCTCGGTTCGGAGGATCCGTTGGTCGGCGTATATCGGAAACGTTTGGCCAACGCCCTCTATTAGGCGCACTTATTGAACGCCAGCTCGCCAGGGTCGCTTTCTCAAACGGACCCACAGGTGGCTAATGTCCCCGGTTCGGTTTCCAACCGACTCCCTACCATGAAAGGCCGTCATGGCTACCCAGTACGATGCCGCTCCAGCGCTCACCATCGATCTCAACAAGTCCTACACCGCCAAGCTTGAGACGAACCACGGTGACATCACCGTGGAACTCGACGCGGTAAACGCTCCACAGACCGTCAACAACTTCGTGTTCTTGGCCAGAGACGGCTTCTACGACGGCGTCATCTTCCACCGCGTCATCGAGTCGTTCATGATTCAGGGGGGCGACCCGACCGGCACCGGTCGCGGCGGACCCGGTTACAAGTTCCGCGACGAACTCGACTCGGGCGGTTCATACAGTCGGGGTACCCTGGCGATGGCCAATGCGGGGCCCAATACGAATGGCAGCCAGTTCTTCATCGTCCACAAAGACGCCGGCCTTCCCAACGACTACACCATCTTCGGCAAGGTACTCGACGGGATCGAGACCGTCGACGCGATTGCCGCGACCCCCACCGGCCCTGGCGACCGTCCGCACACCGATTGTGTCATTTCGTCGGTGGAGATCATCGAGAGCTAATCATGGCCACGCGCATCCTCTGGTTTACCCTGTTCGCGGCCGCCTTGACGGCGTGTGGGGCGGGCGAGACCGTCGACCAATTTGACGCAACCGGTGCCACTTCCGACGCGGTTCAGACCACGGCAACCGTCTCGCCGTTGCCGCCCACGACGGTCGGGACAACCGATGCGACGAACGATGCACCGAAGTCGTACGGTGCGCCACCTGACTTGATGATCGACCCGGCGGCTCAGTACACGGCAACGATGAGCACGAACCTGGGCGACATCGTAATCGCCCTGTTCGCCGACACCGCCCCCAACACCGTGAACAACTTCGTGTTCCTGGCGAATGAGGGGTACTACGACGGCGTCATCTTCCATCGGGTGATTCCGGGGTTCGTTGCCCAGGCCGGCGACCCGACGGGGACCGGCCGGGGCGGTCCTGGCTACGCCTTCGATGACGAACTCAACGACCCGCGCCCCTACACAAGGGGTATCGTCGCCATGGCCAACTCAGGTCCCAATACGAACGGAAGTCAGTTCTTCATCGTCCACGAAGACGTCGGACTTCCCTACGCGTATACGATTTTCGGGGAGGTAATCTCCGGATTGGATGTCGTCGATGCGATCGCCGCCACACCCACCGAACCGGGTGACCGACCAACCACTGACATCGTGATCGAGTCCATAGCGGTCGAGGAGAGCTAACAATCCGTGGCGTAGTCGCCCCGAGCGCGTAGCCTGGGGCCATGGCTGAGTACTACTACACACAGGGAACAGACCGACACGGACCAATCGACCTTGCAGAACTGCAGAGTTTGGTGAGCAGTGGTCAGGTGGCTGGAACCGAGTATTACTGGACGACGGGAATGGCCGATTGGGCCACCGTCAATACGTCCAGCCTCTTTTCCACCCAGGATGTGCCGTCGCCGTCCGGTGGCTACCCGCCACGTGTGGACGCGCCAGAACCTGCCGCGGATGTGCCCGCCCCCGGCGATCCCATCCCATCGACGCTCACCGGAGTACCTCCCGGCGATGCGAGTCCGAGCCCCACCGTCCCGGCGGCCGGAGCACCCGGAGCATCCACCACAGCCACCTGGTCCCCGAGTCCGATGTCGGCGACGCCGACGACTCAGTCGGACCAGGGCACCGTGCAACGAGTAGCCGCAAAGATGCCGAAGCCCCTATGGCTGATAGTCAATGGCATCGTGACCGGCCTGAGCGGAGTGTTTCTCATCCTCGGCATCTTCACGATCCCGTTCGCGGCGGTCGTGATCTGGATGGCTGTCATGCTGTTCAAAGCCAATACGGCTTTGGAGAATGCCCGTCGAACCGGCTCCCTCGAGTCGCTAGAGAAGGCTGCCAGTAACCTCAACACGTACTTCGCCATCATCACCATCATGACAATTCTCAGTATCGTGATCACCCTCGTTGCGTTCGTGGCGATCGGGGCGAGCCTGTCGGAATTCAACCGGTTCTGAGTTGTCTGAACCCGCCGAGTTCGCCGACGACCCGGCTGGCGGATGCGGTCCGGCGTTGGCCGTCCTGCTGACGTTTGTGACCTTCTCGATCGTCACTGCGTGGATCGGGATAGCCACCACGAATCTCGCAATGTATTTTGCCGGCCTGCCCGTCTCCGGCGTGTTTGCGCTATTCGGCTCCGAACTGGTACTCGCCTGGCCGCTCGACGCCCTCGTCTGGATATCGGCGGCCTGGATGGTCGGCCAGCGAGTTCCGTCATCGCGTTACGTTCGAGTGGTGCTGATCATTCTCGGTGCGGCGATCGCCTACGGGTACACCCTCAGCCAGTTTGTGGAACCAACCGGATCGATCCTCTAGATCAAAGCAGCCCGTCCAGGCCGACGGTCACCCGGTCGCCAAGGCTCCCGACGCGCCGAACCGCCAATTCGATCCCGGGTCCGAAGGCGGTCCGGTCGGTGGTGTCGTGGCGAATGGTCAGAGTCTGGCCGACGGCTCCGAAGATGACCTCCTGGTTGGCGATAATCCCGGGAAGACGCACCGAGTGAACCCGAACACCGTTGACCTCCGCTCCGATCGCCCCTTCTGCAGCGCCGGCGGACTCGACTGATCGAACCTGGTTGGGCTGGGCGGCGGCAATCCGCTCGGCGGTATTGAGCGCAGTCCCCGACGGTGCGTCGGCTTTGCGATCGTGGTGTAGCTCGATGATTTCGGCGGCCGGGAAGTGCGGTGCGGCAAGTTCGGCAAACCGCATCATCAAGACCGCACCGATGGCGAAGTTGGGAACGATCAGACAGCGGGAGATTTCGCCAGTCCAAATCTCGATGACTTTGGCGACCCTAGCTTCATCGAACCCCGAGGTTCCTACGACGGCATGGACGCCCATGTCGTGCCACTTGGCGAGGTTGTCGACCACGGCCCCGGGAGTACAAAACTCGACCACCACGTCGGCGTCGGCCACTCGGGCAGCAGTATCGGTCACCGGTTGCCCGAACAACTCCTCACCGGCATGCCCGGGGGCATACAGCGGCCCAAGCAACAAATCCGGGGCGGCGTCGACCACCGCACAGGCAAGTTGCCCCATGCGGCCGTAGGCGCCTGAAACCGCCACGCGCATCATGTCAGGTACGACTCCAGATTGGCTTTTTCAAACGGTCCCACTGCACCGATTACGCGAGGGCCACCCAACAACGCCTGGGCAACCCCCATGACATCGCCACGAGTTACCTCGTCGACCCGGGCGATGTGTTCGGAGATGGAGATATGGTCGCCGCCAGTCAACTCCCGCTTGCCCAGTCGCACCATCCGCGAATTCGCATCCTCGAAGCCCAACGCCATCGAACCGCGCATGTTCGACTTGGCTCGATCGAGTTCTTCTTCCGTGATCCCTTCGACCATCATGGCGTTCAGTTCAATGTTGACGAGATCCATGACCGTGTCGATCTGATCTGGAGTCGTACCCACGTAAACGCCCCAGGCCCCGGTGTCGGCGAAGGGAAGAGCAAAACTGTAAACGGAATATGCCAGGCCCCGCTCTTCGCGGATCGTCTGAAACAGCCGGGAAGACATGCCCCCACCGAGGACATGATGGAGCACATCAAAGGCAAAACGCCGCTCGTCCCCTCTGGCGATGCCTTCGCCTCCCACCACCAGATTGGCTTGTTCGGTGTCTTTCACGTCGACCTTCACGGTCGGCCGGAAGGTATGGTCAGCCCATTCGTGCGCCACCGCGGCACCACTCCAATCACCAAAGTACTTGCTCGCTACTTCGACGGCTTGCTCGTGTTCGATGGCTCCGGCAATGGCCAGAACCGTAGATCCGGCCCCATACCGGCGCTTCCAATATCCAACGATGTCGTCCCGGCTCATCCCGATGATCGACTCGCGAGTTCCAAGAATCGGCATCTCCAGGACGTGTCCCGAGAAGGCCGCTTCGGTGAATCGTTCGAACACAACATCCTGCGGATCGTCCTCGGACATGTTGATCTCTTCCATCACCACATGGCGCTCAGAATCGATTTCGTCCGACCGGAACGCGGGGCGCTGCAGCATCTCCCCGAGCATTTCCATTCCGACATCGAGGTCTTCGTCGAGGAGCCTTGCCCAAAAGCAGGTGTATTCCTTGGAGGTGAATGCGTTTGATTGAGCGCCCATCCGATCAAAGGTATGCGAAATCTCGACCGCTGACACCTGCTCGGAACCTTTGAACAGGAGGTGTTCGAGGAAGTGGGACGAGCCGGCCTCGTTGGCCAATTCGTCACGGGTTCCGGTGTCGACCCAAGCGCCTGCGGCGACTGATCGAATACCCGGCATGGTCTCGGTGATGACGCGTAGCCCGTTAGGAAGCGTCGTTAGGTCATAGTGCATGGCTCGTCATGATAGATCGCCAGGCAGTTGAGCAGTCCAGCGCCCCGCAGAAACCGCCCAATCCAGTTTTCCCGAACTTGACGGGCATGAGACAATGGGCGACTAATGCGCGACCGCTCCATGTTGACTGAGATCCTGCCGGCCGAGGACCGGGCCATCGAAAAGGTGGTCGAACGGTACCAACGCGTCGCTCCGGCGGTGACCCGTTTCGCTCGCACGCTCTGCGGCAATCAAGAACTGCGAGTTCGCCTCGGTTCGGAGGCCCGGAGTTCTGACAGCGAGATCGTGGTCAACCCCGGTATCTTCCAAGCCGCCTATTCACGGCGGGCTCCCGTCACGCCCGAAGAAGTCGCCCTGGCGTCGGCTCTGCACGAAGTCGTGCATCTCGTTTCGACCAACCTCGACGAACGCCGGCCACTTCCCCGCCAGTGGTTCACTGAAAGCGACGACATTCCCGAGGGTGAATTTGACCTGCTCGATGCCCTCGGACGAGCGGGCGGCGGAGCGGCCGAGGCGCTGTTCTTCGCACTGGAAGACGCCCGCCAGGAGAGACAAGGCCTTGAAATGTATCCGGGAGCGCGGTCGGTCCTGACGGATATGTACGTCGCAGCACTCAGCCAGGCGTTGTCAGAAGCCAAACCACTGACCCAGTTCGGGATCGCCTGCTTCATGCTGTTGGGCGGCCATGTGGACCGTGACTACCTCGAAAAGAAGACGGACGGCCGGGTGGCGGTCGCCCTGGCCGACGCGGCTCCCTTCATTGAGGCAGCGGCCGAGAGCACCGATCCGTGGGAGATCGGAACGTTGGCGCTCCAACTGTTGAACGTCGCCAAACTCCACAAGATCGCGACACCCACATCGGAGACCGAAACTTCAGGTCAGAAGAAGGCCCGCGAGGAACTCGACGAGTCATCGATCGCCGACGGCGTCGACGAGGTTCGCCTCCTCACCCCGATCCTGCAAGATAGCGAGACCTACGAAAAGACTCGCAAGGCTTCCGATGCGCGAGCCGGGGAATCCATGCGCCGGGCCCCATCGGAAGTGGCCAGTCAGGAGTCCACCGATCAGATCCTCAAGGTGTCCCAGGCGCCGACGGTGTACCTTCCCTCAGGGCAGGGGGGCAAACTCATCGTCGTACCGTTCCCCGACCGTTTCCGCCAGTGGGCTCCTGACGGTCGGGACCGACTGAAGGAGGCCACCCGACGCTGGCATATGGCCCAGGGACGGATCTCAGGCGAGTTGTTTCCGCTGTTCGCAGCCAACCAACGACGAGGTCTCCAGTCTGGCTTCGATGCCGGGGACCTGTCACCGCACGCCCCGCTCCTGCTGGCTGGCGGCCTGTATGAGCGGATGTACGAACGACGAGCCAGGAGAACTCGGCGCTCATATGCCGTCAGCCTGTTGATCGACGGTTCGGCCTCGATGCTTCAGCCGCGCTCGATCGACGGAACGAGCAGGAAGTCACCGTGGGGGCTGGCGGCCGCCACCCTGGGCGCCTGGTCACTCGCCCAACTGTGCGACGAACTTCAGATCGATTTTGAGGTGGCGTTGTTCAATCGATCATTCGTCGCCGAACCACTCGACAACGAGTACGAATACACCCGCCGATCGTCGCGAACGACTAGCGGCTTGCGTCGGACTCAGGGATCGAGTGCCGATCGGCTTTCGTCAACGGTCAATCACTACATGATCAAGTCGTTTCAGCAACGCTGGAGGTCAGTCAGCGACGTAATGGCAGGGTTGTTCTTTTCGGCCGCTGATGCCAGAACGGCGGCCGAGTACGCCCGGCGTGAACCTCGCGAAGCGCCACCTATTTCGATGTTCTCGAAAGGGGCGAACGTGGACGAATACAACGTCACCCACGCCGCCGAACGGATGGCCCGCCTGGGAGCGACCGTCCGGGTCCTCGTGGTCCTGGCGGACGGGATGACCCGCGGCTCGAGTGCCGAGCTTCAGGCGGCGGTCAAGCGGGCCGAGGGCAACGGAACGATCGTCTTGGGTATCGGGATTGGTGAAGACACGGTCGAGACGGTGTACCCCCGCTATCAGATTGTCGACCGCCCCGAAACGCTGGCCAGATCGGTGATCGAGGGAGTCAAGGGCTCGCTACGCAAATCACTCATCACCGAAGGATTTTCAAGCCGGACGTTCGCGTCCGAATTTAACTGGAAGGAAACGACCCATGTCTGAAACTGTTGTATTCGAGGATCCCACCGGCGAAGGAAAGGTCATCGAACTCGAAACCTTCCAGGTTCCCAAGTCCATTCCGGACTACGAGCACCGTATGAACAAGATTCCCGACCCCGACCCTCACTACGTTGACCTCGGGATGCTGTACCGCTTTGCACAGGTCGAAAAGGTTCGACGCGAGAACTCAGACGCGTTTGTCCCGCTCCATGTGGCAGTTCGAGGCCATATGGGCACCGGCAAGGATCACGACATCGAGCAATTCGCCGCCCTCATCAAACTCCCGTACTTCCGAATCCCCCTGACTGGTGAAGTCCGCGACATCACTCTGATCGGATCGACGAAGCTGCACGGCGACGGGAAAGGTGGGACCGAATCACGCTGGGAGGACGGCGACATCACCAGGGCCTTGCGGGGACCCGCACTGGTGAACCTTTCCGAACTCAATGCGGCAGGGGCCGAGACCTTGTTCGCTCTCCACGGGTTGCTCGACCGGTACCAGGCGATCGACTTGCCGAACGGTGAGAACGTCGAACTGCGCGCCGACGTGCGACTCTTCGGCACGATGAACCCGACCGACCTGCGGGACTATGCCGGAACCCAGACCCTCAATAAGGCATTCGCCGACCGGTGGGTTATCTGGCACAAACGGTTCCCGAATGCCGATCAGTTGCGGGCCATGATCACCAGACGCTATCCAACTCTGGCCGACCCATACGTCGAGGCGATCGCCCGTTTGGCAAGCGAAATCAACGAATCGTTCGAACAATCCGACGCCGGAACCCGCGTCGAAACCCCCATGAGCTTGCGTGGGACACTCGACCGCCTCCCGACCGGCCTGCAGATGTTTTCGGAGGCGGCCGATCCCCTCCGCAGGTCCTGGGAGGAGTTCGTACTTCCGCACGTCGACGAATACGACCAGGATCACTACGAAACGGTCTGGAATGCCGTCGTGCGCAAGGGGCCAACGGAAAAACCCTATGGAGGGCTAGCCTAAGTCGATGCGCAAATACGAGATGGGTAACGAAGAAATCGACGCGGCGGTGGCCGCCCTCGTGGCCCAAGCCGATTCCAAACCCAACGAAGACCTGACCGCCGAAATCATCATCACCGCCTTGAAGTTGTACCGCGATGGCGCCGAACGTGGTGATCTGAAGCTGGTGAATACCGCACTCAAAGAAATGCGTTACTCGATGCTGGTCTTCTCGCGAGATCGGCACCGCCCGAAAGTAACGATGTACGGATCGGCCAGAACCCCGAACAGCGACATCGAGTATCAGCTGGCGAAACGTTTCGCCGAAGTCATGGTCCAACGCAGCTGGGCGGTCATCACCGGTGCCGGACCCGGCATCATGGAAGCCGGCAACGAAGGCGCCGGGATGGATGCCTCCTACGGGGTAAACATTCGGTTGCCGTTCGAATCGAACGCCAACCCATTCGTGTCCCCGGATCAGCTGATCAACTTCAAGTATTTTTTCACCAGGAAGCTCGGGTTCGTCAAAGAGTCGTCGGCCTTTGCCTTGTTCCCTGGCGGATTTGGCACCATGGACGAAGCTTTCGAGCTGCTCACGCTCACCCAAACCGGTAAATCCGACCTCCATCCGATCGTGATGGTCGGCTCCGAGCAGTCCACGTATTGGCAACGATGGAACGAATTCGTCGTCGACGAGCTCGTGGGGTCCGAATTGATTGCCCCCGAAGACCAGAACCTGTATCGGATCACGGACGACCCGATCGTGGCAGCGGACGAGATATGCCACTTTTACGCCAACTACCGCTCCCAGCGCTATGTCGACGGCAAGCTCGTCCTACGGGTCACGCAAGGTCCCACCCCGGACCAGCTGACCGAACTGAACGATGAGTTCAGCGACATCCTGGTCTCTGGCGCCATCGAGTCAGTCGACCCGAGCAACGCCGAGGTGCGTGACGGCGACGACCTGGAGGCGAGCCGACTCCAGCTGCATTTCGATCGTCGCCACTACGGGCGGCTGCGTTCGGTCGTGAACATGGTCAACGACTGGGTCGCCACGCCCGAAATCGTGCATCCGGGCACCGCATTTACCGACGAGCAACAGGACCGCCCCTGGTAGCCGACGTCCGGCGGGATGTAGCGGATCCGACTACCATATTCGTGCCTTGAGAGAAATATTGTCCGACCTCGTTGCCGAAGAACAGGCACTTGACCAGCTGTTGCAGCGGATCAATCCGCGCGACTGGCACAAGAAAAAGATTCGCAACGGCTGGACGATCCACGAACTGGTCAGCTATCTGTCCGAATCGGAACGCTATGCCTACAACGCTCTCGCCGAGGGAGGCACGGCCCTCGCCGATTTCGACACTCTCGGCGGCATAGACGGGATTCGCAAGAAGGCGATCCGGGTGGGCGACGGCATGCGCTCCCAGGACATCATCGAGGTCTGGCGTGGAGCTCGAGCCAAGGTCATCGAGGAACTGTTTCGCGCCAAACCCACTGACCGGATTCCGACGTTTATTGGCACGATGAGCGCTCGAACCTTCGCTACCGCCAAGCTGGTTGAAGCCTGGTCGTTCGCGCTGGAGGTCGACGAGACGATCGTCTCGGAAGAGGAGATCGAGGACACGCTGCGCCTCCGGCACATCGCCTGGTTCGCCTGGGCCTGCTTGCCGTATGCGTTCAGCAAGGCCGGCGTCGAATACGACGGGTCAGTGCGGGTCGAGGTAATGGGTCCGAAGTATTCGAAGTGGGTATTTGGCCCAACCGACTCCGATCAACTCATTCGGGGCCAGGCAGCCGATTGGTGCCGGGTGGCCGTCGGATTCATCCAACCCGAGGACGCACCAACCATCAAGACAGAAGGCGATATGGCGGCGACCGCCCTTGAGTTGGTCAACGTCGAGCTGTGACGCTCCCGCGTCGCTGAATCTCCTCTCGCCAAGCCTCCTTCGTGACACTGAAGCCAGTCTTGGCCAACAGACGCAACAACGCCTGAGCGCTTCTTTGAACTGAGCTGGTCGGAGGACGTCGCCGAACGCATCCATGAATCGAACCACTCCCTGAACGATGTGACACAGCGAACCACCACATCAGATCCTCCTACGATATGAGCATGCAACTACCGTTCAGTCCGGCTACCACTGCGTGGTTCGAGGCGTCCTTTCCGGCACCAACCGTCGCGCAGTCGGCCGGTTGGAAGGCGATCGCCGATGGCACCCATACATTGATCCACGCCCCGACTGGATCCGGAAAAACCCTGGCGGCATTTCTCTGGGCTCTGGACGGGCTACTCCATGCACCGATCCCCGAACGTGCGGAGCGATGCAGGGTGCTCTACATCTCTCCGCTGAAAGCGCTCGCCTACGACGTCGACCGCAATCTCAGAGCCCCTCTCCGCGGGATCCGGCACGCCGCAGCCCGACTCGAACTAGACGAACTTCCCGAAGTCACCACCGCGCTGCGTACGGGCGATACGCCTGCCAATGAACGGCAACGAATGCGTCGCACGCCGCCAGACATTCTCATCACGACGCCCGAATCTCTCTTTCTCTTGCTTACTTCCCAGGCCAGGGAGTTCCTCCGCTCTGTCGAAACAGTGATCATCGACGAGGTCCACGCTGTGGCGGGAACCAAACGAGGCGCCCATCTTGCCCTCTCGCTCGAACGATTGGAGGAGATCTGCGCACGCCCACCCCAGCGGATCGGCCTCTCGGCAACTCAGCGACCTCTCGAAACCATCGGCAGATTCCTGGCCGGCGGGGAGATCGTCCGTGACACATGGCGGGCCCGTCCAGTGATCATCGTCGACGACACGACCGAAAAGGACCTCGACATCGACGTGGTGGTGCCGGTCGAAGACATGACGTCGCCGGTTCCACTCGATGGCGAACCGTCAGAGCCCCAAGACACCCGATCGATCTGGCCGGCGGTGTATCCGAGAATCCTCGAAACGATCAGAAAGAACACTTCGACGATCGTCTTTGCGAACAGTCGTCGCCTCGCCGAGCGACTATCGAACGAACTCAACCGAATCGCCGACGAATCGCTGACAAGAGCCCACCACGGATCGGTCGCCCGTGAGCAACGCGTCGAGATCGAAGAAGCGCTTAAAGGCGGACATCTTCCTGCCGTAGTCGCAACGTCAACCCTCGAACTTGGGATCGACATGGGCGCCGTGGATCATGTGGTTCAGGTCGAGGCTCCTATCAGTGTGGCCTCGGGTTTGCAGCGGGTCGGCCGGGCAGGCCACCACGTTGGAGCGACGTCGTCCATGACGATTTTCCCAAAATATCGCGGCGATCTGCTGGTGAGCACTGTGATCGCCGACCTCATGCGAAAGCGGCACGTCGAAGCCACAAAAATCCCGCGGAATCCCCTGGACGTGCTGGCCCAACAAATAGTGGCCATGGTGTCGATCGACGAATCGACCGTGGACGACGTGTACCGCACCATCAGGCGGGCCGCCCCGTACGCGGACCTCGGCCGTGGTCCCTTTGAAGCAACGCTGGACATGCTGGCCGGGCGCTACCCCTCCGACCTGTTCGCCGAGTTACGTCCCCGAATCACTTGGGATCGGGTGACGGGCGCCCTGGAGGCCCGTCCAGGTGCTCAGCGACTCGCTGTCCAGAATGCGGGGACCATCCCTGACCGCGGTCTCTACATCGTGACGCTTCCAGAAGGCGGGAAAGTCGGCGAACTCGACGAAGAGATGGTCTATGAATCGCGCGTGGGTGACGTCTTCCTGCTCGGAACCACCGCATGGCGAATCACCGACATCACCCACGATCGGGTCATCGTCCTTCCCGCCCCCGGCGCTCCTGGTGCCAAAATGCCGTTCTGGCATGGCGACCAAGCGGGACGACCTCTGTCCACCGGGCGGGCCCTCGGTGCGTTCGTACGCGAAATCGCCGCGGCGGATCCCGACGAGGCCTTCGGGCGCCTCCAGTCCGAGTATCGACTCGACGCCCTGGCCGCCAGGAATCTGCTCGCCTACATTGCCGAAGAACGAGAAACCGTCGGCGCCCTACCAACCGACCGCACGATCGTGATCGAACGCTTTCGAGACGAGATCGGCGACTGGCGCCTCGTGCTGCTCTCGCCGTTCGGGGCCAAAGTCCATGCACCCTGGGCGATGGCACTTGGCAAACGGTTCGCCGAGCAATATGGGCATGACCCGAATGTCATCTGGGCCGACGATGGAATCGCTTTCCGGTTCCCCGACGCGGACGAACCTCCCAATCCCCAGGATCTGCTCATCGACCCCGAGGAGATCGAGGCCATGGTGGTCGACCGGGTTGCCGAATCGGCGCTGTTCGCCGCCCGGTTCCGGGAGGCGGCTGCCCGGGCTCTTCTCCTCCCCCGACGTCGTCCTGGCAACCGAACTCCCCTATGGCTTCAACGCCGAAAGTCCGCTGACTTGCTGTCCGTCGCTCGAGAATTCGGTTCGTTCCCAATCATGCTGGAGACCTATCGCGAGATTCTCCAGGATGATTTCGACCTTCCTGCGCTTGTCGAGGTCCTCGGCGACATCCGCTCTCGCAAGGTGCGCGTGGTCGAGACCGATGTTGATCTCCCCTCACCGTTCGCCGCTTCACTCCTGTTCTCCTTTATCGCTGCCTACCTGTACGAAGCCGACACTCCACTCGCCGAACGGCGGGCGGCGGCACTAACCCTGGACCGGGACCTGCTGCGAGAACTGCTCGGGGAGGGAGAGCTCCGAGAACTACTGTCAATCGAGGTAGTAGCCGAGGTCGAACTGGAGTTGCAACGTTTGGCCGACGGGTACCGAGCCAAGGGCACCGAAGGAATCGCCGACCTTCTACGACTCCTCGGGCCATTGACCACCACCGAAGTCGACGTCAGAACCGAGGACACGCCCCGCGACGCTCTCGGTACGTTGGAGGATGCCCGACGAATCATCCGTGTCACGATTGACGGCGCGCAACATTGGGCAAGTATCGAAGATGCCTCGCGCTTGCGCGACGGTCTCGGGGTGCAAATGCCACCCGGAGTTCCACACACCTTTCTTGAACCGGTCAGCGACCCTCTCGGCGATCTGGTCGGCAGATTTGCCAGAACCCACGGACCGTTCACCAATGAGCATGTCGCCCATCGACTCGGCCTACCGATCGCGGTGGTGAGCACGACCCTCGAGCGCCTCGAGGCGGCCGGGCGGGTGACTGCCGGCGAGTTTCGTCCAGGCGGCAACGAACGTGAGTGGGTCGACAACGAGGTTCTGCGCAGACTGAAACGGAGATCGCTGGCCGTCCTTAGAAAAGAGATCGAACCGACCGAACCTGAGGCCCTGGCTCGGCTCGCCGTCAGTTGGAATGGCCTGACCACAAAACGCCGGGCAGGGATCGGTCCCCTGCTTGACGCGATCCGCCGGCTCCAGGGAGCCATCGTCCCTGCGTCGGTCCTCGAAACCGACGTCCTCGCCAGTCGGGTCGGCTACTCCCCTGCCGATCTGGATCAGCTTATGGTCACCGGTGATGTGGTGTGGATGGGACGTGGCACATTGGGAGGCCGCGACGGCAAAATATCGCTCTACCTTCGCGAGCAACTACCCCTCTTGGCGTTGCCGTCCACCGACGAGCCACTCGACGGTCAACTCCACAGAACCATCAGGCAACACCTGAGCGACCGCGGGGCGTCGTTCTTTCGTGACTTGTATGAAACCAGCGGTGGTGGCGATCCCGCAGAACCGCTTGACGCACTCTGGGATCTGGTTTGGCACGGTGAAGTCACGAACGACACGCTCGCCCCGGTGCGGGCTCTGTTGACGTCGCGGCCGAGGAAAGCCAGCAAGGGTCGCCCGTCCGTGTCGAGTAGTTTTCCTCCGTCAGCGGCCGGGCGCTGGTATCTGGTATCTGACCTGATCGAACACGCCGCACAACCCACGGTGCGCGCCACAGCATGGGCAGACCAACTGCTCGACCGGCACGGGGTGTTGACCAGGCGAGCGGTGCTTGGCGAGAACTTCCCCGGAGGCTTCTCCGCCCTCTACCCGGTCCTCAGCCAGATGGAGGACATCGGCAAGGTCCGACGCGGGTACTTCGTTGAAGGACTGGGCGGCTCCCAGTTCGCCTTGCCGGGAGCCGTCGATCGACTCCGCAGCGATGGCGGGAGTGATCCAATCCTCATTGCCGCAACCGATCCTGCCAACCCGTTCGGAGCGGCACTGGATTGGCCGACGCATGAAGACGGCCGGGCCGCTCGAACGGCCGGTGCCTATGTGATTCTCTCGGCCGGCCGCCTTATCGTCTACTTCGAGAATCGCAGACTGCTCACCTTCACCGACGACCTGAACCTTCTGGCCGACGCTGCCGGTCAGATCGCCGAGGCAGCCAGGCGCCGCAAAGGATTGAAGCTTCTGACTGCGGACAACGAACCGATCAGCCAGACTCCTCTCGGTGGCTTGCTGAGGGAGGCCGGCTTTGTTCTCGGCCACCGCGGGCTGACCTTCCGTAATGCCTGAGGGTGACACCATTTATCGGGCCGCCGAACGGGTCGGTGCGGCACTTACCGGACGTCGACTGAGCGGGGTCAGCGGCTCGGCTCCTCCCATCCGCGCCACCTCGTCCCAGCTAACGGGCGCCCGGGTCAAACGGGTTCGGAGTGCTGGCAAGCACCTGCTGATCGAGACCGACGCGAACCTGGTGATCCGGACCCACCTTCGTATGTCGGGCGTGTGGGACGTCTATGCAAAAGGCGCCAGATGGCGACACCCGATCGGCGCCGCCCGAGTGGTCCTCGAACACGACGAAACCACGGTCGTGTGCTTCAGCGCTCCGGACGTATCGGTCGACAGCCCGGTCTCGATCCAGCTGGAGATCAACCACCTTGGTCCGGATCTCTGCGCTGACCGGTTCGACCGGGATGAGGCCGTCCGACGAATGGAGGCGCCGCACAAAGCCACGATCGCCGAACACATCGCCGATCAACGGGTGATGGCCGGAATCGGCAATGTGTACAAGTCGGAAATCCTGTTTCTGGAACGGATCCATCCGGAAGCCCCTGCGTCATTGACGGAAACCGAAATCGAGCGGGTGGTCGACCGTTCCAGGCAGCTGCTCATGCTCAATCGGTCACGCCCCAAGCGGATCACAACTGGTGAGACTCGTCGGGGGGCCGAGCTCTGGGTCTACGGGCGGGGCAACCAACCTTGCCGCCGCTGCCGGACCAAAATCGATACTGCCTGGATCGGCGACCTGGAGCGGATCACGTATTGGTGCCCGAACTGCCAGCCCAGCATCCCGACGGGACACATTGATCGCAAGTAGCCTGCGTGGGTCCCATCCAAGGAGCGTCAATGCCGGTTTTCAGGATCAAATCACGAACGTCTGGCCGGACCATCCGGATTGAGGGCGCCGCGCTAAGCGTCGAGGGTAACTGGCTGTTCATCAAGTCTGACAAAAAGGAAACGATCGCCGTGTTCGAAGCCGGCGCCGTCGACTACGCACTCGACGAGACGATTGCGCAAGTCTTGGACAACTAGCCCTTCATCGCGGCCGGGACATCGCCCGAAGCTGGGCGAACGTGAAGATCCCGGTGCTGTGGGCGTCGGGGAGAAACGTAAAGTTGATGCCGTAGCTGCCCACTAGATGGGCATCGCCGATGCGGGTCAAGGTCGGAGCCATGAGCCGGAGCGGATTGGCTTCCCTGGTTCGACAATCCGCGCAATTGCAGGCGTTGCGGATCTGCGATGCCGGCCACGAGTCCACAAGGCCATCGGACCACTCCAACGTAAGGATGGATCCTTCGTCACTAACTTCAATTCGAACGGGAACATCCAAAGCCTGAACAGCCTACCGGTAGTGTGGCGGAATGCCAGAGCTCACGATTCGTCCGGGAAACCCCGATTTTCTCGACTTGCCCTGGGACATCCCCCTGGCCGAATGGGAGGTTGACGAGCTGATCGATCTGCCAAAAGGCATCTCGCGCCACACTGTTCGGTTTGTAGCGTTTGACCAGGGCATCTACGCCATCAAAGAGCTACCGGCCGTTCCGGCCAAACGTGACTATGACATCCTCCGGACCCTCGAACCCCTGGCGGTACCGTCCGTCACGGCCGTCGGACTCGTTGAAGGGCGCTCGGCCGATCCGACCGAGGAACGATCCGCCGCTTTGATCACCCAATATGTCGATTTTTCGTTCTCATACCGCGAGCTCCTCCAGGGCGCCGGTTTCGGTACCCGACGCAATCAAATGCTCGATGCTTTCGCCAACCTGCTCGTCGAACTACACCTGGCTGGGTGCTTCTGGGGCGACTGTTCCCTGTCCAATGTGCTGTATCGCTATGACGGTCCAGCAATCGAAACGATCATGGTCGACGGAGAAACTGCCTCGATTCACGAAAACCTCAGCCGCGGCAAGCGCGAAGAAGACCTGGCGATCATGGAACTCAACGTAGCGGGCGGAATGGCTGACATCGCGGCGCGGTCCGGTCAGGATATCGACCTGGCGGACCTAGCCCTTGGCGAGGACATCTCCCGACGATATGAGGCCCTCTGGAACGAATTGACGACTCCCGTGTCGGTCGGACCGAACGAACGACACCAGATAGATGCCCAGATCGACCGCTTGAACAACCTCGGCTTTACCGTCGACGAGATCGAGGTCCAGCCAGAAGATCATCGCTTGACGATTCGAGCCAAAGTCGTCGGTAGGACGTATCACCATGACCGACTACGGGAACTCACCGGGATCGACGCCCTCGAGAACCAGGCCCGTCAGATCCTGTCCGATGTCTACTACTACCAGGCCCGCCACGCGGAGAAGAAAAGCGCCGGCAAATCGGTCGCAGCGATCCGATGGCGCGTTGCGGAATTCGAACCAATGATCACAAAACTCCGCCAGACCGAGGGCGTGCTCGATCCCTTACAGGCTTTCTGTGACGTACTCCACCACCGATATCTGGCGTCTCAGCAGGCGGGGGCTGATATCGGCACCAAGCAGGCGTATGAAAGCTGGCTCGCCGAGGGTCGCCCTGGCTACAAGATTTCCCGCTAAAACGAACGCCTATGTACGATCGTCAGGATGCAACGAATCGAACCAGGACCTGGCCAGCAGTCGGTATGGGATTACCCTCGCCCCCCGGCCCTAGCGCCCGATTCTCGCCGGATCGTCATCGAATTCAACGGGTCGGTAATCGCCGATTCGGTCGACTCCGTGCGAGTCCTCGAAACCTCTCATCCTCCGGTTTTCTACATCCCTGGTTCAGATATCGACATGGACGCGTTGTATCCGACGTTGTCGACCTCGTGGTGCGAATTCAAGGGCCGGGCCGCCTATTGGACGGTCGCTGTCGACGATCGCCAGGCCGTCGATGCCGTCTGGAGCTATCCAGCTCCGGTCGGGGCCTACGCCGAGCTCGCGGGCCGGTTTGCGTTCTATCCGTCACGGATGGACCGTTGCACGGTGGCGGGCATGGAGGTTCAACGTCAGGAGGGTGACTTCTATGGTGGCTGGATCACGCCTGAGGTCGTCGGCCCGTTCAAAGGCGCACCGGGAACGCGGGGCTGGTAGCTAGTCCCAGATGAGGAGGCGACCGTCGGAGGTCACGGCAGTGAGGATGACTGAACCATCAGCGGCGGCAACCGCCATGAGGTTGCTCGACAACACGCCTCCGAGCGGCAACGTTGTGACAACTTCCACGTCGTCGCCCACACGCTTGAGGACGGCTAACTCGTCTTTGCGCTGGTTGGGGACGACGAGCTCTACCTGGCCGTCACCATCGGCGTCAAAGGCCACGGCCATGTCCAGGTTGCGGCTCCGAATCGTATGCGACGAATACCCCTCGAGCGACGCGACAAGCACAAGGCGGCCGCTTCGCATTGAGAAGTACTCCACGACGCCCCGGATGTGAGGCGTGCGCACGGCCACCAGTTCGATCTCACCCTCGGGCCCGAAGGGCGCCACGGCGATCTGATGGCGCCACCGGCCACCTTGACCGATCGGATCGGACTCCGCAACAACGCTGGCGTGAGCGTCGAGCACAACCAGGCGGGCGCCGGACTCAACGTTCGAAACGGTCATGATGAATTCGTCAACACCGTCTGAATCAAGGTCGGCGAACATACCGACCATGCCTTCAATCACGTCTTCGTCGTAGGTCATCTCACTAACGACCTCCTGGGTGTCGAGGGAGACGAAAACAACTCCGGCCGCCTCGAACCGATCCCCCACGACGCCGTGGTTGTAGCGATCGGTTGGATTTACCAGTACGGCCATCCGCCGGTCAGAGGAGACGGTAAGCCGCCCATCGACCAGCGCATTGACCTCCAGCCGACGATTTCCGGTCCCATCAGAAATAATGACTGCTCCGTCGGACGAGACAAAAGCCAAGCCGCCTGTCTTGAGAGCCAGCGCATTCGTACCAAGGGCGCCGCTGGTCGCAGGCGGGACAATTACCAGCGCTCCATCGCCTGCCACAAGCGCAGGCGGAGTGCCTGGCGACGTCAGGGAGATGTTCAACGTCTCCGATGCCATTGCACCAGCGGACCTGCGGAATCCTTCGAGGGTGCCGTCGGCATCGGCGAGCGCCAGGACCACATCATCCCCATCTGCGACGCCGACGATCCAACCAACCGGTTCCTGGATGGTCTCACCAAGAGGACGTTCGAGAACGCGTTCCGTGGCGATTGTGGCGTGACCGGCCACGTATCGGTTTCCATCGGCATCTCCGAAGGTCGTGGCAAAGCGAAGTCCCGGATCCAGGCCGGGTGAGGGATCGGCGGCAGGTGGCGGGACACAGGCAACCACGGCCAGACTGGCTACCACCCACCAGCCTCTAACCAAGAATACCGCCCGCTCCGGTTACGCCTCCGTCAACCGGCAGGGTGACCCCCGTGATCCACGTAGCCTTATCTGAGCACAGAAAAACGATCGCGTTCGCTACGTCTTGGGGAACGCCGAGCCGTTTTAGGGGATGGGTGTTCGCGGCGGCTTCTTCATCGGCTTCCCACAACAGTCGCGAGATTCTGGTCTTGACAACGGCGGGCGCCACACAATTCACGGTGACGGTCGGGGCCATCTCGAGCGCCAGCTGCCGGGTGGTGTGGATAAGGGCCGCCTTGGCGATGTTGTAGGCACCGATCACGCGGGCGGGTTGTATGCCACCGACAGATGCGACGTTGACAATCGACCCGCCGTTGGCCGCCATGTACTGGTTCCACGCTTGAGCCGCCCACAGGATCGGGCCGCGCTGGTTCACCGACCACGTCTTGTCTAGCGCTCCGAGGTCGACATCGGCCAGGTTCCCAGGGGCCGGGTTGGTGCCTGCATTATTGATCAAGATGTCGCACGCGCCGAAGTGTCCAATCGCTTCAGCGACTCCAAAGCGAGCCTGGTCGGGGTCATCGGCTGCCGCCACGATCCCATGGATGGACTCGGGCCGTCCCGTCAGTTCGGCGATTTCCTTGACGGCTGCCTCGACATTGTCCGGCTTGCGTGAGGTGATGACCACGCCCCTGGCGCCGGAATTGATCAGCTCTGCGGCGGTAGCCAGTCCGATGCCGCGCGATCCTCCTGTCACGATCGCAACCTGGTCGTCTACTCGTGCATCCATCGTCTTTCCTCCGAGGCGATCTTAGGCGACGGTGTGTTAGTCAGACTCGTGGCCGCCCCGCGGAACCCCGCCGTACTTCATCCGGGTGTCCGACATGGCAGCCGGACGGGCATCATCATCGACGATGTCGCAGTGCTGGAGCTCTCCAAGAAACAATGTGTGGGTACCGCAGTCAATGGACTGGCGCACGACGCAGTCCATCCAGGCAATGGCTTCTTCGAATATCGGCGCACCGGACGGCGCTTCCCGAATCGCCCATCCGTTTAGGGACATCCCATCCTTTTCGGCTGGTTTGGAAAACTTGCGGAAAGGTTTCGTGTCGTCGGACGACCATAGGTTTACGGTGAAGGACCCCCCGGTTGCAATAAGGCGATGCGTGACCGCAGAGTTGTCGACGCCCACTGCGATCAGCACCGGTTTCATGGAAACCTGGGTAACCCACGATGTCGTCATGGCGTTCCACTCGTCACCGGATCTCGATCCAACCAAAACCAGAGCGTTCGGAATCTTCCACGTGATCCGGTTGATCAGCTCATTGTCGGGCATCAGCCAACTCCCTCGTTGTCACCGAGGTCGTCAGGGGTTCGAATGAGGCCCGGGACCATCACAACGGGAATCGTCGAACCCTGCATGACTTTCACGGCCACGCTCTGCCAAACGTCCTCGGTGAATATCGGCCGGGTCGCCCCCATCACGATGATGTCGATCTGCCCTTCGGTGACCGTTTCCAGAATTGCCGCGGCCGGATCGGCCGACTCGACGAAGAGTGGTCGAGCAACCAAACCAGCTGCGTCGAGCCCGGCCAAGATGGGCTGAATAAGTCGACGGCCGCGTTCGTCGACGTAGCGAGCCACTTGACGTTCCGATTCTGGACTCATCGAGTTGTCGGCGAACGGGCGCCATTCCTCGGTCTCGAGTTCCTCCAGGAACGAGCGAGGGACTTCGATGCTCGTCATGACCGTGATTGAACTCCCGGACGACCACAGCGCGGTAACCAGATCCACGACGGCTGCCGGAGGCAGCGCTCCGGCAGTGGCGATAAGAATGTGCACCTGCCCACAATAGGACGCCCGACAACCAGGCGCGTCGAAAGGTGCCCGGCGACCGACCGACCACCGAGGCCGCGAAAATATTCCTCAAATCACGTTTGAGAAATTGGCCGCCGCTGCCGATAACAAACACAGGACACCACGCAGGGATGAGGAACAGTTATGAAGCAAACATTTGGATTGTCGTGGGACCACGGAAAACGCAAACTCGCCGCCGCCGTCGCCCTCCTGGTTATCACCATCACACTGGCTCTTGCTCCGGCAAACTCCAGTCTCGAAGCAGGACGGTCCGCCGATACCGGCATCACCGTCGGAGTTGAAAGCACCAGTTTCACCCTCCGGGGATCCACCTGGGGCTAGGCCCAGCCAAGTCACAACGAAAAGGCACCCTTCCTCCGAGGGTGCCTTTCTCGTTTCTGGGACGTCGTCGCCCGAACAAGTGACTAGTCATTTGATGGGTGGCGAGTTTGGTTCTCGGGTTTTTGCGACCGGCGGCCGATACATAACTCAAGACACCATCGCCAGGGTAAGGGATTGACATGAATCAAACATTTGGGTTGTCGTGGGATCACGGAAAACGCAAACTTGCTGCCGCTATCGCCTTGCTCGCGATCGCCGTCAGCCTGGCACTGACGCCGGCGACTACCAGCCTCGAAGCCGGCAAGAAGACCGGCAACGGCGCGGTCACCGTCGAAGTCCAGTCAACCAGCTTCTCTCTCCGGGGATCCACCTGGGGCTAGGCCCAGCCAAGTTACAACGAGAAAAGGCACCCTTCCTCCTGGGTGCCTTTTCTGCTGTGATGAGCCAGCAATACCCGTTTTTGTCACCCTGCGTTGGCATGATGTCCTCATGCACATATGCGACGTTGCCCCCGCTCCCCTAGGTCAGGTCAGCCTGAGCGTCTGCGCCGATTGTGCCCACTATGCATGGACCGACGCGGCCGGATCACCCGTCGATCCTGCCGAAGGGATTGCATCTGTGTTCGGTCCGTTCCCACTCATTGAGCGACTGACGGCCATCGGCGCCCCCGGCGGACTGGCACTCATCTACCAGGTACCGGCCCGCTACCGCTCGCGACTCAGCGTCCTACCAATCGGCGTCTGGACCCAGATTCACCCGGCACTATTCGCCAGCCAGGATGGGATGAACTTGATGCTGGCACCGACCGATCCAGCCGTCTCACGCTCTGTCGCCGCTACCGGCTAGCCAAGCGGCGGAACAACGAGCCGAAAGCCAGCCGGGTTTCGCCACGGTCGATGGTGCGGGCCGCCCGCAACCCATCGGCACGACCACGTATCAAGCGATCGGCTGGTTGCGGAACTGGGTTTCGAACAGAGCGGCGTAGAGTCCACCGTCATCGAGCAATTCGTTGTGGGTCCCGGCCTCGACCAGCCGGCCGTCTTGGAGGACCAAAATCCGGTCGGCGGCCAGAATCGTCGACAGCCGGTGGGCGATAACGATCGAGGTCCGCCCCTCCATGACGCGTTCCAGGGCATCTTGGATGAGTGCCTCCGATTGCGAATCAAGGTGTGAGGTGGCCTCATCGAGAATCAAGATCCGGGGATTCTTCAGGATGACGCGGGCGATGGCCATTCGCTGCTTTTCGCCACCCGACAAGCGGTAGCCGCGCTCGCCTACCAGCGTCTCGAAACGATTTGGCAGGGAATCGATGAAGTCAAGGATGTTGGCTGCCCGACAGGCCTCGACCAGTTCATCCTCGGTGGCGTCGGGTTTGGCATAACGGAGGTTGGCACCGATGGTGTCGTGGAACAAGTAGCTCTCCTGAGTGACGATGCCGATCGCGTCTGCGATCGACCCCAGCGTGAGGTCCCGCACGTCGTGCCCGTCGATGCAGATGGCTCCCTCGGTGACGTCATACAACCGGGGAACCAGGTAGGAAATCGTGGTCTTGCCTGCGCCGGACGGCCCGACGAGGGCGATCATCTGACCAGGCAAAGCGTCGAACGAGACGTCACGGACCGCCCAGGGTCTCCCGATTGGACCGTCCATGGTTTCCGGAGTGTCTGGCGTGCCACCACCAAACGCGCGAAATCGCTTGACAGCTTCCAGGCCTTCGCCCGTGTCATATCGGAACGAGACGGACTGGAAAGTGATCCGCCCGTCAACTCGTCCGAGGTGAACTGCACCGTCTTTCTCACCGATATCCAGCGGCAAGTCGAGCACCTCGAATACCCGCTCGAAGCTAACCAGTGAAGTGGCGAACTCGACCCGGGCGTTCGACAATGCCGAAAGGGGCCCATAAAGCTGGGCGGTAAGCGTCGAGAACATCACCAACTCGCCGATCTCGATGACCCCATTGATGACCATCGCACCACCAACCCAGAACACACCTGCGGTCCCCACGGCCGTCACCAGGCCGAGGGCAGCGAAAAACCACCGACCTACCAGAGCCCGTCGAACTCCGAGGTCGCGTACGGCAGCAGCCTCGACCGCAAACTTGTCTTGCTCCATGCGGGATCGGTTGAAGAGCTTGACGAGCAACGCCCCGCTCACGTTGAACGTCTCCTGAAGGATGCTCGACATGTTGGCGTTGTGCTCCATCGCCTGTTCGGTAACCCGTCGTAGGACCTTGGCCACCCGTCTGGCCGGATAAACGAACAACGGCAATGCAGCAACGGCCAGCACCGTAAGACGCCACTCGGTGCCGAGCATCACGACGAGTATCACCACGACCGACACCAGATTCGACACGATGGTGACAAAGGTCCCGGTGATGGCTGACTGGGCTCCGACGACGTCGTTGTTCAGGCGGGAAATCAACTCGCCGGTTCGGGTGTTGGTGAAAAACCGGAGTGACATGGCCTGCAGGTGGGCATACGACTGGCGGCGGAGATCGAAGATGATTCCCTCGCCAACCCGAGCCGACAGCCAGCGTTGGAAACCCCCCACGATGGCGTTGCCGAAAGGAACCGCCACCATCGCCAACCCGAGGATCGTCAGGTAGCCGAAGTCCTTGTCAGGAATTGCCCGGTCGAGCAGCTCCCGAATGAGGATGGCCGGCAGGACGGTGAGGCCCGAAATCACCAGGATCGTGGCGAAGACGCCGACCAGCGCCAACCGGTACGGACGGGCATAGGCAAAAACCCGCTTCAGTAGCCCCCGATCGACCTTGGGTTTGTCTTGGTCTTCGTCGTATTGGAGCCGGGCGTACCAGCCACCACCGTGAAACATGTTTGATCTCCTCGGGTTGGTCGAACCCGATTACGGATCAGTTTGTTCCGCTGCATCGACGTCCCGTAACAAGATCATAGAGCTCGCCAGGTCCACCAACGCCTCACGTCCGAACTTCTGGCGATCCAGCAACTCGTATCGGAAACCGCTGTCGTACCAAACAAGTACCGGTCCATCGAGCGTGGTGATCCACCAGGCTCTGGCGGCCGACACACTCGTCGGATCACACGAGGTGATGTCCCGGTTGTTGAACCGATTACAACCAAGGCTCGCATCATCGGCGGCCGGAGCGGGATCAGCATCGTCCTCGGCTACTTTGAGCTGGAGCAGTTGTGAGACTGAACGACTCGACACGTATGGCTCAGACTTCCAGAACCCAAACGCGGCGACGTAGGCATTGGTAAGCCGACCTGTGGAGACCCCGTAGACAATCTGGGAAGTCACATAGCTCGTTTCAGGAGGCAGGACCCTCGGTACTTTGATACCCGGGATTGCGACACTGATCTCGTTGGCGGCCGCCTGCACAAATGCGTCAGTCCCCGAGGAACGCTCCCAGATCGACTCGATGACAACAGCTGGATCAGGATCAACAGAATCAGCCCACGGGTTATACCAGATGAGTGTTTCGATCGGGCGGTTCACCCGCACCGGGACGGTGGTGGCGAATCCAGCCGCACCGTCACCCCGGTCGCCCAACCACTCCTCGGTCACCCCGAAGTCGGCCAGCGGACTGTCCCCACAAGCCGATAAAAGAAAGGCGCATGCCAGCGCCAATAGCCCAATCCGAACGGTCACCATGTATTGCGTATAACGCTAGCGGCTGGCAAACGGTTTCCTTGGTCGGTCGATAAGATCCAGTCGTGACCCCAACTGCGCTCCTCCTTGACAGCTTTGATGCCCCGCCCGAACTCAACACCGCTGTTTCGGCCGCCACACTCAAAGCGGTGGCTTCGGGGGAACTTCCCGACCTCTTCCGAATTCACGTCCCCGCCCGGGTTGTGGCGTTCGGGCGCCAGGACACGCACACGACCGGATTCAACCGGGCTGTGGCGGCGTGCAGATCCGAAGGCTTCACGCCGGTCATCCGCCTAGCCGGTGGACGGGCGGCGGTTTTTCACGAAGGCACCCTTGCGTTTTCCTGGCAGACCAGAACCGACCAGCCCAAGCTGGGCGTGTCCGAGCGCTTCGAGTTCATGACGTCGATTCTTGTGGCCGCCCTCGCGTCATTGGGCTACGACTCCAATGTCGGGGAGGTACCGGGTGAGTATTGCCCTGGCCGCTACAGCGTCCATATCGGCCAGAAGAAGATCGCCGGGGTCGGGCAGCGACTGGTTAGTGGGGCGGCTCATGTGGGTGGCGTGCTGGCCGTCACCGACGGGGCCGCTATCAACCGGGTGCTTACACCTGTATACGAGGCCATGGAATTCGCCTGGGATCCGAACGTGACGGGGGCGGTTGGCGATTTCGGAACCGTAACTCCCAGTATGGTCTCGGACGCCGTCGCGGCCCAACTGGGCGAACGGGTGAACCTCACCGAGACGTCGCTGCCGGCCTATCTGGTTAGGGAGGCTGCCGGACTGGTCCCGGACCATCGGCCCCAGGCGGGTTAGGCTCTCGATCAGCGTCAGCGAATCACCATGCCAAAACTCTTGCTCATCAATGGACCCAATCTCAATCGGCTCGGATTCCGGGATCCAGAGACTTATGGGTCCACCACGATGGCCGAACTGGAGGAGCTCTGTCGCGGCTGGGCAGGTTCGGTTGGTTTCGATCTCGAGGCGATGCAATCAAACCATGAGGGAGACCTCATCGATGCGATCCAACAACACGGGGCCGACGGGATCGTCATAAACCCTGGTGCTTTCACCCACTATTCCTACGCGCTACACGACGCGTTGGCCGATTCACCACTTCCCAGCGTCGAAGTCCATATTTCGAACATCAAGGAACGCGAGGCCTGGCGGGCGAACTCGGTGGTCAGCGCGGCGTGCCTGAGCACCATCTACGGCCGCGGAATCAAAGGATACGCCGACGGTATATACCGGCTGGCGGCGCATCTGGAGATGCCGGCGACGACGCACACCTTCGGCCCGGACCCAGACCAGGTCGGCGACCTGCGGGTGCCGGCTCCCAACAGCCCCGTCATGGTGTTCTTGCACGGGGGATTCTGGCGCCATCAGTGGACCAGGGACCTCATGGACCGGCTTGCAGTAAACGTTGCGAAAGCCGGGTGGGCAAGTTGGAACATCGAATACCGGAGGGTGGGAACCGGGGGCGGTTGGCCGACCACCGCCGTCGACGTCGGACTGGCCATCGACCACCTCGCCGTACTCTCGGAGGACCACACCCTGGACCTTTCGAGGGTGGTGCTGGTGGGTCACTCGGCCGGAGGCCAATTGGCACTGTGGGCCGGTTCCCGGGGGCACCGGACATCCATGTCACCGGGCGCCGATCCCCTCGTCCCGGCCACGGATGTGATCGGCCTTGCCCCCATCAGCGATTTGCGGGGCGCACGATCTTTGAGCGATGGCGCAGTCGACCAATTCCTGGCATCGGCTCGGACCCACACCGACGTGTATCGGGAAGCATCACCGATAGACTTCATCCCGGTCGGTGTAAACCAAATCATCGTGCACGGCACGGCTGATACCGACGTACCAGTGGAGCAAAGTCAGGCGTATGCCCGAGCAGCCCGCCAAGCCGGAGATGCGGTCGTATATCACGAATTCGACAACGTTGACCACATGACGCTGATTGATCCTGCTTCGGAGGCCTGGCAGACCGCCCTCGACGCACTGACATGAATTCCATCCACGAGGGTGGTCCGGTAATCTTCACGGCCATCGCCGTGGCCGCCCTGCTCATAGCCGAGAAGACCAACCGACCGACGCTGGGCTGGAAGACTCTCGCATCGCTGGGTTTCATGTGGGCGGCGCTGGGCGGCGGAGTTCCCGACACGTTCGGCGGTTGGTTGCTGCTCGGCGGATTGGCATTGTCGATGGTCGGAGACATCGCTCTCGTCTTCGAGCGAGGGTTCCTGGCCGGGTTGGCGGCTTTTGCCGGAGCCCACCTCCTCTATAGCGGGGCGTTTCTCAGTTTCGGGATCCGGTGGGCGACCATCATCCCAACCGCCCTCATCGCGGCCGTGGCTTTCCTTGCGGTGAAACGATGGCTGATCGGCGATGTTCCCCCGAACCTTCGAAGGCCAGTCGTCGCCTATATGGCCATCATCACCGTCATGCTGGTCACCGCCTCAGGCTCGGCAAGGTTGGTCCTGTATGCGGGCGCCGCATTGTTCTACCTGTCAGATCTGGCCGTGGCGAGGCATCGGTTCGTTGCGCCTGGCTTGGAAAACAAAATCGTCGGCTTGCCGTTGTATTACGCGGGCCAGTTGTTGCTGGCATCTGCGGTGACGTGAGCGTAGACCTAACCAATCACGCGGTAGACAACCGAGTTTCCAACCTTGCCGGTCATCGCAATCGATCCCATCTTCCGCAGGCAGTAGGCCGCTTGTTGGGCTGATCTCCGACTCACCGAACCGAGGTCTGAAATCATGGCCGTCGTGAATTCCACGGGCAGGTCGGGCAGGAGGTTCAGATAATCGGCAGCACAACTAAACAGGTGTGTTTCCTGAACTTCCAGGAGATGTCGTTCTTGGGTGACCCACCCGCGCCGGCGCCGCCGCTCTCGCTTTGCGTCAAACACCCGGTCCTCCTGTTCTTCGATCAGCACAACCTCAATGCTGAGATTCGGGCGGTCGATGAGGTGCGGGAGATAAACCACTTCGCCAAAGATATCGAAGATGTGCCCTCGCTTCGGTGACTTGCGACGGTTCGTGGGAGGGTCCGTGAGCTTGTTCAACCACTTCGTGACGGCAATCGGGTGAACCACGGTGACCTGGTGGTCTCGGGTAAGCCGATCCAGCTTGGTCTTCATCGCCGAGAAGTTGCGGGTCTGAATCTCGATGAGATGATCTCCGCGGACCAGATCGATCACATAGCCATCGAGCGGGACCTCAAACCGATCGCCGGGCCGGGCATACCAATGCTTCAGTTGGGCATGAAGGGACTTCTCATTCAGCGTGCCGACACCAGACATGGGGCTTCATCGTGGCAGGTCAACTGTCGCTAGTGGTGGACCTGCTCCGCAATCGGTCGTCGGCTCGCCCGGCAGCCATCGTCAACACCGCCGCCAACGCGACTGCCACGGTCAGCGCCAACAGGATAGGAACATAGGAACCCGCCAGGTCACGAGATGCGCCGACGACGGTGGCTCCGAATGCCGCCACGAAGAACATCACCGACGATTGAGTGCCCGATATCTCCCCATATTCGCGACCGGCATACCACCGGGTCATCACCATCGCCCGCAGTGGTGTGATGGCCCCAAATGCCACGCCAAAGAGCACGAAGTGGCCGATCATCGAAGCATTCGAACTCCCGGGGACCGCCACCAAGATGGCCAACGCCATGACTCCGAATACCCCCGCAGTAAGCGCCGTCGCTCTGATTCGGGCGACGAGCAATGGGGCGATGTAGCGACCCGGCATGGAGATGACCGAGGCCAGGCCCGCCCATACGGCCACCGTAGAGAGTGGAAATCCTGCTTCGGTAAATCGATCAACCCGATGAGCCACGAGACCCTGAACCGACAGGTACGCCAGCACCAACGCCAGGGTGAAATAGACGAACCGTCGATCGCCCACCAGGGCCCTGATGGCGGTCGGGACGGGACTCGATTGAGACGCGTACCGTCCCTGACCGGCCGGGATCGCCCACCTGGCGGCAATCAAGGCGGTCAAGAGAATGGCCACGCCGAGGAGCTGTACGGTGGTACGCCACCCGAACGCCGAAACCAACCGCTCTGTCAGCGGAATGAAGATCGCCCCGGCCAGACCACCTAGCAGTGTCAAGGCACCAAACGCCCGGGGTTGGCTGGTCGGGGCAACCCAGGCAGCGATCCCGACCATCGAGGGCTCGTAGTAGACCGCAGCGGTCCCAGGACCGATGAGGAGCCACCAGGCCGCGAACACCTGCCACGGCTCGTTTGCGAACGAGAAGGCCACCAGCCCGGAGCACGCCAACAAGGCACCGACGACGGTAACCGACCGAACTCCGCGCCGGTCCATGTATCTACCCAATGGGCGAGCCATCAACGCCGCGACGATCCCGGACCCGGTGATACCCAGCGACAGGACGGTCGTTGAGAAGTCAGCCCCGGCCGCATCGTCGGTAACCAGGACGCTGAACCCGTACATAATCGAGCCGAACGCGACGATGATGACTGCCGAGAAACCCAGGACGATACGTCGATTCGAATAGGTCACCGGGGCAGATTAGGTGTTGTTTTCCTACCGAAAGTTTCGGGACTGCGTGTGCAGCGTGGAGAACGGGGTAAAGGACCGAGCTACCAGGTTCGTGACTCCGTCGCGATACTCGAGCACCCCATCAATCACCAGTCCGGGATTCCGGCGGGCGATCAAATGATTGGCTGACCAAACATCCGGCAACACAACCACGTTCAAAAGGCCGGTCTCGTCTTCGAGGTTGAAGAAGATGACGCCAGACGCCGTTCCCGGTCGCTGACGATGGGTAACGATGCCTCCGACTCGAACGACTGTCCCATGCTTCTGTTTGGCCAGGGCCTGAGCGGTGGTCAAACATCCTTCTTCAACCAACCAGTCCCGGATGAACACCACCGGGTGGTTGACCGAGATACCGGTAGCCCACCGTTCCGCAGCTGACGCCTCCTCAGGTGTCATGCCGGGAAGTGTGGGGGCTTCGACTCCCGGAGCCAGAGGAAGTCGATCTGGTCCGATCTCGGCGAGGGCACCGGCCGCCCATAATCCGTCACGTTTGCCAAGGCCGATCGACTGTAATGCCCCTGATACGGCCAGCGCCTCAAACGCTTCAACCCCCAGGCCGGTCCGATGGGCAAGCTCTTCAGGAGAGCCAAAAGGTCCTCCAATCTGACGGGCAGCCTCGATACGAGTGACTTCGGCATCACCCAGGTTACGCACATATCGGAGGCCAAGTCGGACTGCCACCGCTACCCGGATCGGATCGTCGACGGGACCCCTCCCCCGCCTCCACGACTTTCCCATAAACGTGACAATGTCTTCGGGGTCGGCGTCCTGTACTTCAATGGTGCAGTCATGCCACGACCGATTGATATCCGGCTGGTTGACAACCACCCCGTGGCGTTGGGCGTCATGTACCAACGAATTGGGACTGTAGAACCCCATCGGTTGGGCGTTGAGTAGTCCTGCAAGGAACTCGGCCGGCCAGTGATACCGCAGCCAGGCGGACATGTACACAATGTAGGCAAACGAAACCGAATGACTTTCGGGAAACCCGAACGAACCGAACCCCTGCAGCTTTTCCCAAATCTCATCGGCGGCGGCTCCGACCACACCTTGCCCGTCCATCCCTTCGTACACTTCCGTTTTCAGCTTCTCCATGGCTTGCTCGGATCGTTTATGGGTCATCGCCTGGCGCAACCGATCACATTGCCCTGGATCAAAGCCGGCACATACCCGGGCGAGTTCCATGAGCTGCTCTTGAAAAATGGGAACACCGAGGGTCTTGGCAAGCACCGGTTCCGCCAGAGGATGCGGATACCTCACCGGTTCTTCGCCATTGCGCCTACGCAAATATGGATGGACCGAGCGACCTTGAATCGGGCCAGGTCGGATAAGGGCAACCTCGACCGCCAGGTCGTAGAACGTCTTGGGTTTCATCCGCGGCAACGTTGCCATCTGCGCCCGGGATTCGATCTGAAACAACCCGACCGTATCTGCGGCAGTCAACGACTCATAAATCGCCGGTTCCTGCTCGATCGTGGCTAGGTCAATGGACACGCCATGCATCTCCCGGATGCCATCAACCGTCAGATGTAACGAGTTGAGCATGCCAAGACCCAGCAGATCGAATTTTACGATGCCAATCATCCCACACGATTCTTTGTCCCATTGCAGGATCGACCGACCCTCCATCCTCCCCCATTCGAGCGGGACCACTTGCCAGAGGGGCCGGTCGGCGATGACCATACCTCCGGAGTGGATTCCCATATGACGGGGAAACCCGTCGAGCCGCCAGCACACGTCGTAAATCTGATCAGCGGTCAAACCTTCGGGTAGTGGCGCTTCGAGACGCAACTTGGCTGGATTACGCGTGTCGATGTATTTAGAAAGACCATCCACCTGGGATTGGGTAAATCCGAAGGTTTTGGCTACGTCACGCAGTACTGAGCGGGCCCGATAGGTCACAACATTGGCGACCATGGCCGCCCGTTCTCGGCCATAGCGGCGATAACAATATTGGATCACTTCCTCGCGGCGGTCGGCTTCCAGATCCAGGTCAATATCGGGAGCCCGACCTCGTTCCTCTGATAAGAACCGCTCGAAGGGCAGATTGAGGCGGATCGGGTCGACCTGAGTCAGGCCGATACATCGGCAAATCGCCGAGTCGCCCCCCGAACCACGGATCTGACAGTAGATGTCCCGGGATCGGGCGAACTGCACAATGTCCCAAACAATAAGGAAATACCCGGGGAAGTTGAGCCGGTCGATCACTCCCAATTCGTGGTCGAGCCGTGACAACGCCCGCGGGTCGATCCCGCCCGAACCATCCGAATAGACCTGGCGGGCCCCTTCCAGCGTGAGATGGCGAAGAAACTCCATCTCCGATCGGAAATGTCCTGGCATGGGAAAGTCCGGTAACTCCGGGGCGATCAAGTCGAGATCGAAGGCCAGGTCGCTACCCAGCTCACCAGCTCGCTCCACCGAACCGGGATAGCGACGAAACCGAGAGGCCATTTCGGCAGGAGTCTTGAGATGGCGTTCGTCAGTCGCTGGTCGAAAACCATCATTGGTGCCAAGCGTCCGACGACCGGCAACAGCAGCCAAAACTTCGGATAGGTCAGCCTTGGAGGGACTGTCGTAGTGGACGTTGTTC
>Ga0224496_10000179_pt1 | contig 46835 bp, 50 predicted proteins | sample SF_Jul11_sed_USG_2_FD_168127 | JGI IMG/M metagenome (GOLD analysis project Ga0224496, IMG submission 168127) | Sediment microbial communities from San Francisco Bay, California, United States - SF_Jul11_sed_USGS_8_1 | ecosystem: Environmental > Aquatic > Marine > Sediment | place: USA...
AGGAGCGCGGCGGGAACCTGGACGTGTTGGCAGGATGGGGAAACGGCCGCAGGAAGCGGCTGCCGGATGACCGGCAAGGGGATGATCGTGGTCGGAGAGGGAGTTCCGGTTAATCCATGGCGGTGACACGTCTGATTCGCCCCGACGGGGCCATGATATTGGCACGCCTGCTGCTGATCGGCATCGGTGCGTGGATTGCGGCGGATGCGGTCAACCAGTACGCCCTGTCGCGCTGGGATCTGCCGGTGGTAATTTCCTCCGGCGTGGATCAGGCCCCGGAGGCGGTGCACCGCCCGGTGGCCCAGTCCTACCCCGGGATCGTGGCGCGCAATATTTTCAATCCGGAACCGAAGAAGGCCACCGTGCCAACCGTGGCGACGCCCTTCGTTCCCAGCGGCCCGCCGCCGGAACCGCCCATCGAGATCAACGCACGCCTGACCGGTACCGTGGTGGGGGCCACCCCTTCATTGTCGTTTGCCATCATCATGATGGTATCCAAGCGCGAGGAAAGCCTGTTTCGGGTGGGCGATGAACTGGAAAACGGCATTCTGGTGGCCAAGATCGAGCGCGACGCGGTGCACCTGAAGCGCGGCAGCGCCGAGCGCATCCTGCGCCTGTTCGAGGAGCCCAAACAGGCCACCGCCCCGGCGGCGCGCGCACCGGTGGCCGGGCCGCCCGGCTCCGGCCAGACCCAATATGCCCTGGACCGGGGCGAGGTGGACGAGGCGCTGGCCGATCTGCCGCGCCTGCTCACCCAGGCGCGCCTGCTGCCCAATTTCCGCGCGGGGCAGACCGACGGCTTCCGCATCTTCAACATCGTTCCCGGCAGCCTGTTTTCCAAGATCGGCCTGAAAAACGGTGACGTGCTGCACCAGGTGAACGATATGGCCCTCGACAATCCCACCCAGTTTATGGGCATGTTTGAGCAACTTCGCAGCCAGAGCCGCTTTACCGTGGATCTGGTGCGCGGTACAGAACGCATGACACTCGAGTACGAGATCCGATGACCAGACACATTCAGATGTTGGGGTGCGCCGCGCTGGCGGCGCTGATGATGCTGGCCTTTTCGTCGCCCGCCTTCGCCGCCAGGGCCGGGGACAAGGGGCAGATGGTCACCATCGACTTCAATCAGGTGGACCTGCCCACGTTCATCAAGTTCGTCAGTGAACTGACCAACCAGAACTTCGCCATCGACGAGCGGGTGAAGGGCAAGGTGACCATCTACGCCCCCAAAAAAATCCCGGTGGATCAGGTTTACCCGGTGTTCGAGCAGGTGCTGGAGTTGAAGGGCTTCGGTCTGGTGCCGTCGGAAAACGTGGTGCAGGTGTTGCCGCTGACCGACATGCCGCCCCTGCGCGACATCTTCGTCTACTACCTCCAGAATGCCAATGCCGAGGAAATCTCCAAGGTGCTCACCGGCATCGTGTCGCGTTCCGCGCAGGCGGCCGCGCCGCGTCCGCGGGGCCCGTCGGTGGGCGGGCGCAGCGGCGCCGAGTTCGAGGGCGTGGTGCAGATTCTGGCCGACCCGCCCACCAACTCGCTGATCATCACCGCCTCCCCCAAGGACTACCGGATGATCCGTGACGTGCTGGAGAAACTCGATATCAAGCGCCGTCAGGTGTATGTGGAGGCGGTGATCCTCGAAGTCACCACCGACGCCGACTCCAAATGGGGCGTGGACGCCTTCGGGCTGGAAGTGCCGGACGCGGGCAAGTACACCCCGTTCGGCGGCGTCAACACCCTGGGCGCGATAAGCGGCCCGGTCAAGGCGGAGGACATTACCTCCCTGTCGCCCCTGTCCGGTTTCTCCTTCGGCATGGTGCGCAAGTTCAACCTGGGCACCGCGCAGGAGTATCTGTCCGTGGGCGGCATCGTGCAGGCGCTGGCCACCGACGCCAACATCAACGTGCTGTCCACCCCGCAGATCCTCACCTCCGACAACCAGAAGGCCGAGATCGTGGTGGGTGACAACGTGCCCATCCTGACCAGCCAGAGCACCACCGGCGGCGGCAATTTCCAGACCCAGGTGGAGCGCAAGGACGTGGGCATCACCCTGCGGCTGACCCCGCAGATTCTGGAAAGCGACCTGGTCAAGCTGGACGTGTTTCAGGAGATCTCCGGAATCCGCCGCGATGTGCCCGCGGAGTTGATCGAGTCCCAGGGCGTGATCACCACCAAAAAGAGCGCCACCACCACGGTGATTGTGCAGGACGAGCAGACCGTGGTGATCGGCGGGCTGGTTTCCGATCAGGTGACCGACTCGGTGAAAAAGGTGCCGATCCTGGGGGACATTCCGCTTTTGGGGTGGCTGTTCAAGAGCCGCAGCAAGGAGTCCACCAAGACCAACCTGCTGATCTTTCTCACCCCGCACGTGATCCGTGATCCGGAGGACCTGCGCGAACTGCAGCACGCCAAGAGCCGCGAGACCATTGATTTTATCGAGGAGCAGCGCATCCCCCGCAAGGACGACCGCATCCGCTTCCTGGAGTCGGCGATCAGCCCGCCGCAATAGACCGTGACCTTCGCCACCCGAAAACTGGGCGAGATTCTCGCCGCCAACAACTGGCTCAGCGCGGACTCCCTTGCCGAAGCGCTGGAAGCGCAGGAACGGCACGGCGGCCGCATCGGCGATATCCTGCTGCGCAGCGGCGCGGTAAGCGAGGACCAGTTGGCCCGCGCCCTGTCCATCCAGTGGGATCTGCCCTACGTGGAGGCGCTCCCCCCCCGGCTGGGCGGACGCTGGGTGAAAAAGCTGCCCATCGGCTTCGCCAAGCACCACCACCTGCTGCCCCTGGAGGAGATGGAGGACGGCACCACCCTGGTGGCCATCGCCGATACCATGCTGGGCGATCCGCTCAATGATCTGGTGGCGGTTCTGGGGCCGATCCGTCTGGCGGTGGCCCCGCCCAACCTGATTCTGCACGGCCTGAACACCGCCTACGACCAGGCCTCCGGCACCGCCGAGGAGGTGATGGAGAGCATGGACGGGGAGCCGATGTTCACCGGCCTGCTGGACGAGCCGGTGGACCTCCTGGATGCCACCGACGAGGCGCCGATCATCCGGCTGGTGAACTCGGTGCTGTTCCAGGCGGTCAAGGAGCGCGCCTCCGACGTCCACTTCGAGCCGTATGAGCGCGAATTCGCGGTGCGCTACCGCATCGACGGCGTGCTGTACAACGTGCTCACCCCGCCGCGCCGGTTGCAGGCGTCGATCACCAGCCGCATCAAGCTGATGGCGCACATGAACATCGCCGAGCGGCGCCTGCCCCAGGACGGCCGCATCGGCCTGCGCATGGCCGGGCGCGACATCGACGTGCGCGTATCGTCCATTCCCACCGTGCATGGCGAACGGCTGGTGCTGCGCATGCTGGAAAAGGGGGCCATGAACCTGGAACTGCGAACCCAGGGCTTCTCCGACGCCCAGTTGCAGACCATGAACCAGATCCTGGCCCTGCCCCACGGCGTGGTGCTGGTCACCGGCCCCACCGGCGCCGGCAAAACCACCACCCTGTATGGCGCCATCAGTCAGATCAACAGCCCGGATCGCAACATCCTCACCATCGAGGATCCCATCGAGTACCAGCTCAAGGGCATCGGTCAGGTGCAGGTGAACCCCAAGATCGACCTGACGTTCGCCTCCGGCCTGCGCAGCATTCTGCGTCAGGACCCGGACGTGATTCTGGTGGGCGAGATCCGTGACGGGGAAACCGCCGAAATCACCGTGCAGGCGGCACTAACCGGCCACCTGGTGTTTTCCACCCTGCACACCAACGATGCCGCCTCGGCCATTACCCGGCTGGTGGACATGGGGGTGGAGCCGTTCCTGATTTCGTCCTCGGTGTCGGCCATTCTGGCCCAGCGGCTGGTGCGCCGCATCTGCCCGGAATGCCGTACCGCCTATCAGCCCACCCAGGCCGAGGCCGCGCGTCTGGGGCTGACCGACGGGCAGCACACCTTCTACCACGGCACCGGCTGCGGCGAGTGCGCGCGCACCGGGTACCGGGGCCGCCTGGGACTGTACGAGATTCTGGTCATGGACGAAGGGCTGCGCTCGCTGGTGCTGACCCAGCCGGACGCCACTTCGATCCGCGAATACGCCAGGACCCACGGCGTGCATTTCCTGCGTGAGGACGGCGCCCACAAGGTGCTGGCCGGCATGACCACCACCGAAGAGGTGCTGCGCGTGTGCCAGGAGGAGGCGGGCTAAACCGTGCCGGTGTTCGAGTACAGGGGACTCGATACCCGCGGCAAGGGGGTGTCGGGCATGATCGATGCCGATACCGCGCGCATGGCGCGGCAGCGGTTGAAGTCGTCCGGCGTATACCCTACCGAACTGGTGGAGGGCAAGGAGAAGGCCCGCCGCGAAGCCCGTTCCGTGTCGCTGTTCGGCGGCCGGGTGAGCCCGATGGACGTGGCCCTGGTCACCCGCCAGCTGGCCACCCTGGTGGAGGCCGGGCTGCCCATGATGGAATGCCTGAGCGCGCTGGTGGACCAGGTGGACAACCCGCGCCTGAAGCAGATCATGGCCGAGGTGCGCGAGCAGGTGAAGGAGGGTTCCTCCCTGTCCGACGCCATCCGCGTCCACCCCAAGGTATTTTCCGAACTGTACGTGGGCATGGTCTCGGCAGGGGAGGCCAGCGGTACCCTGGGTCCGATGCTGGTGCGTCTGGCCGACTTTTCGGAGCGGCAGGTGGAGTTGAACGGTACCGTGCGCTCCACCATGGCCTATCCGGTGCTGATGGTGCTGATCGGCGGACTGGTGCTGACCCTGCTGATGGCCTATGTGGTGCCGCGTGTCACCCAGGTGTTCGCGGGCATGGACAAGGCGCTGCCGACCCCCACCCTGATTCTGCTGGCGGCCAGTGATCTGGTGCGTGGCTGGTGGTGGGCATTCCTGTCCGGGGGGATGGTGCTGTATTTCGGTTATCGGCGCTGGGTGGCCACACCGAACGGGCGGCTGAAACGGGATCAACTGGTGCTGCGCGTGCCGGTGGCGGGCAAACTGGTGCGCATGATCGCCATCAGCCGCTTCACGCGCACCCTGAGCACCCTGATGACCGGCGGGGTGCCACTGCTGGAGGCCCTGGCCATCACCGAGAAGGTGGTGCTCAACCGGGTGCTGTCCGACGCCGTGGCCACCGCCCGCGAAAACATCAAGGAGGGCGAGGGCATCGCCCGTCCGCTGGCCGCCAGCGGCGTGTTTCCGCCGATGGTGATCCACATGGTCAAGGTGGGCGAATCCACCGGCGAACTGGAGGCCATGCTGGTCAAAGTGGCGGAAGCCTACGACCGGGAGGTGCGTACCACCGTGGGCGCCCTCACCTCGATTTTGAGCCCGATCATGATTGTGGTCATGGGTGGCATCGTGTTCGCCATTGTGCTGGCCATTCTGATGCCGATCATGGAACTTTCCGGTCTGGCGGGGTAGGGAAGTGACCATTCACACAGGAGCGAATCATGCAGCGGATTGATCTGGACGCGGTTGGACGCGAATTGCGGCAAAAGGCTCGCCGGTTGCGGGCGCTGCTTGCGGACCGGCGCGGCTTCACCCTGCTGGAGATCATGGTGGTGGTGGCCATTCTGGCCATTCTGGCCGGGCTGGTGGGGCCCAAGCTGATCGGTCAGGCGGACAAGGCCAAGTACTCGGCCACCGAGGTCCAGGTGCGCAACATCGCCCAGGCGCTGGACCTGTACAAGCTGGACAACGGCACCTACCCGAGCACCGAGCAGGGGCTGGAGGCACTGGTGCGCAAGCCCACCGTGGGGGTGATTCCGGCCAACTACAAGACCGACGGCTACATGCGCGAGATCCCCAAGGACGAGTGGAACAACGAATACATCTATCTGTCGCCGGGCCAGAGCGGCCCCTACGACCTGTTTTCCTTCGGCGCCGATGGCGTGGAAGGGGGTGACGGTTACGACGCAGATATTTCGGCGGCGAACTTCAACTGATTCCGATGCGGCGGACAGACCCCATGCTGCGCCGGGAAGGCGGCTTCACCCTGATCGAGATCACCCTGGTGCTGTTCATTCTGGGATTGATGGCGGCGGTGGTGTTTCCACGCATTCCCAACGTGGGTGGCGGCAATTTCAAGAAAGAGGCGCGCACCCTGTCCGGTTTTATCGGCGGACTGTATGCGGAAGCCACCTTTTCGCGTCGCATGCACCGGCTGGTGATCGATCTGGACAGCCAGCGCTACTGGGGTGAGTTTGCCCCCGATGTGGAAAAACGCACGGATTACCAGCCGCTGGAGAGCTCGTTTTTGAAACCGGTGCGGCTGCCGTCCGGGGTGCGGGTGGTGGATGTGCAGGAACCTTCGCGCGGCAAGCGCCACGACGGCAGGGCCTTCGCCCACTTCCATCCGCTGGGGCGGGCGGAACTGGTGCTGATTCACCTGGAGGACAGCGATGGCGAGGAGCTGACCCTGCAGGTCAATCCGTTTTCCGGCGGCGTGAAGGTGCTGGAAGGCTATGTGGAACTGCAACTGGGATGAGGCACGGCCCGTGGCACGAGGACGGCTTCACCCTGATCGAGGTGATGGTATCGCTGGCGATTATCGCCACGGCGATGGTGTCGCTGCTGGGGCTGCGCAATTACGACCTGCGCATGCAGACCCTGTCGCGGGAAACCACCCAGGCCACGCTGCTGGCCCAGGCGCGGCTGTATGAGGCGCAGCACGATGAAAACCGCATGCTGGGAATTTTCGAGGGCGACTTTGGCGAGCAGGTGCCGTTCTGGTACCGCCAGTCCGCCTCGCCGCTGCCGGTGCCGGGCATGGACGACGTGTGGGTGTTGCAGGTGTCGGTATTCTGGAGCGAGGATAACCGGGTGGACCTGACCGGCTTTGCGGAAGCCCCGGAGGATAGCCCATGAGGGGCCAGCGGGGATTTACCCTGATCGAGGTGCTGCTGGCCATCACCATTTTGTCGGTGGTGGCGGGCATGTTGTACCGTTCCCTGACCCTGTCGGGGGAAATGGTGCAGCACGTGGAGTTGAGCGCCGAACAGTACCGCTCCGGGCGGCTGGTGCTGACGCGCATGAGCGACCAGTTGATGAGTACCTGGTATCAGAAGGACGACGCCACCGCCCGCTTCGAGGGGCAGCGCATTTTCACCGCCGACCGGTGGGCTGCGGACACCCTCACCTTCTCCAGCATGTCGGGCATCGTTCCCGATGAGGGGCCGGCCTCTTACCGGGTGGACCTGAGCTATCGCATGCAGGACGGCATCCTGTACATGCGGGAGGAGGGGGAATTGCGCAGGAGCCTCGAATTCCCGGTGGCGGAGGGACTGGCCGGGTTCCAACTGGAGTACCTGGACCGGCAGTCGGCGGACGGCCCCGGCAACTGGGTACCGGACTGGACCGCCCAGAACGGCCCGCCGGAGGCGGTGCGGGTGACGCTGATGTTTCCCGCCGGGGCGGACAGTGAAGATCTGAATGAAGAGACGGAATTGCTGACCCTGGCATCGGTGATCCCGGTTCCGGTGGGAGGAGGTTGACCCGATGGCGCAGGGCAAGGCCATGAAGGTGGTAGCGGTGTCCGCGTACGTGGTGTACGGGGTGCTGGTGTTCGCCATCGCGTTGATGGTCACTTTTCCGGTGCAGGAGGTGGCGGGCCGGGTGGCCATGCTGGCCGCCGACCGCACCGGGTGGCAGTTCAAGGTGGACGGGGTGCGTTGGGTGCCTCCCGCCGAATTGCGTGTGGCCAACCTGGAGGCGTCGCCGCCCAAGGGCGACCCGCTGCGGCTGGCCGACGCGCGGCTGGAGTTTTCCCCCATGCGCCTGCGCGAGGGGGTGATTGCGGTGCGCCACGACATGTCCCTGTACGGCGGCCGCCTGAGCGGCTATATGGACGTGGAGGGCCGCGGCCGGGACGCGGGCTACACCTGGGAAGGGTTCGTGCGCGAGATGGACCTGTCCCAGGTGCCGCTGTCGGCGCCGGGAAAGGCCCCGGCCAAGTGGGCCGATGGACTGCTGGTAACCGGCAAGGGCTCCGCCGAAGGGGCCGCCGCCTGGCGGGGAGAGGAGTGGATGCGCGGGGTGGGACGTGCCACGTTGACCGCCAACGGGCTCAATCTGACCGGACTCAAAACCCAGTTGGGGGCCATGGATTTGCCGTTGGGCGACATTGAGGGAAAGATTTCCTGGCAGCGTCGCAGCCTCGATGTGGAGTCACTGGTGGTCAAGGGGGACATCCTTTCCGGTGAAGGGGCAGGACGCATCACCATGGGCAGCTCGCCCCTGACCACGCGCCTGGACCTGCGGATTCAGGCCACCCTGGGCGACAAATTTCCCATGCGCGAAATCGCGCTGGGCATGGCGGGCGCCCGTGAGGGGGACCCGATCACCATTGCGGTGCGCGGCTCGCTGGCCACCCCGGCGGTGTATATGAACGGTAAACCGATGAACATGATGCAGGGGCGCTGACCATGCGTAGCGTGATCGGAATCCACACCGCGCCGGACGGCGTGGGGGAACGGCGGGCCGCCCGCCTCAAGGTGGGCCTGAAGGGCAGCGCCTTGATGGAATTGGGGAGCGATCTGGAGCAGAAGGGGGGGGAGCCGCTGGCCCTGGCCGCGCCCGGCGCGGTGGTGCGCGAGGTGTCGGTGCCGTTTGCGGACTGGCGCAAGGCCACCCAGGTGGCCCCCTACGAGGTGGAGGGGCAGGTGCCCTACGACCTGGACGACGCGGTGACCGCTTTGGCGCGCCTGTCCGCCGACGCCACCAGCACCCGCCTGTTGGTGGGGGTGGCCACCGAGGACGAGGTTGGCGCACTGGTTGGCGGTTATGGCGACGCCGCCCGGCAGGTGCAGGCCGTGGTGCCCGAGGCATGGGCGATCTACTGCTTCGGACGCGCCATTGCCGGGCCCGAGGGCAAGGTATTGCTGGCCGACGTGCGCAGGGACCGGGTGACCCTTCTGGCCCTGAACGGCCGGCAGTGGGCCGGAACCCGCACGGTACCGCTGATCTGGCGCCCGGACGAACCGCTGTCTCCGGCCAATATGGCCCTGTTGCGGCGTGCCGCCCAATCCCTGTATGGCGGCCGCGACCGGCCGGACGGCATGGTGGTGACCGGTGAAGGTGTCAGGCCGGTGGCGACCTCCTCCCTGACGGCGCCAACGCCGGCGCCCGCGCCGGAGCCGGACCTTCCGGCCACCGGCCCGCAGGACCCGGACACCGTTTTCGAGGCCGGATCCCTGGCCCGGGAAACCCTGTTGGACCTTCCGGCCACGGGTCCGCAGGACCCGGACAGCGCTCCCGAGGCCGAATTCCTCACCCGCGATGATGCGGCGGAGGAATATCCGGAACCCCGGACCGCCCCCATGGCCCCCGGCGTGGCCGGCGATTTGCCCGATGCGGCCCGCGAGGGACTGGCCGAGGCCTTGGGCGTGCCCCTGTTGCAGCTTTCCGACGCCCCCGGTTTCGATACCCTGTCCCAGGGCCGTCCTGCCCACGAGATATCCGTTGGCGCCGTGGCCATCGGTCTGGCCCTGTCCGCCACCGGGCGGGAGCCGGGACTGAATCTGCGCGCCGGGGCCCTGTCGCTGGACACGGAGGCCGAGGATGCCATCCTTCGCCGGGTGACCGGTATCGGCATCGGCCTGTTGATTCTCATGCTGCTGTTCTGGGGCGACGGATGGGTGCGGAAGCAGGCGGCCCAGTCCCGTCTGGACACCGTTACCTCCGCCATGGAGGCCGCCTTTCTGGATGCCTTCCCGAGCGTCACCCGGGTGGTGGATCCGCTGCTCCAGGCGCGCACCGAGGTCAAGCAGGCAGGTGCCCGCTCGCTGCTTTACGGTCCCGGCGGCTCCGGCGCGCTGGCCTATCTGAACGCGGTCAGCGGAGCCATTCCGCGGGAGGTGACCATTGGCGTACGCGAGTTCTCCGTCTCCGGTGGCAAAATGAATATGGAGGCCGAGGCGTTATCGTTTGATGCCATTGACCAGATCAAGGCGTATATTGAGCAGGCACCGGAGTTTGAGGACGTGAAAGTAAGCAACGCCACCACCAGCGCCAAGGAGAACCGGGTCAAGTTCCGCGTCAGTGCCGTACTGACGGGGGAGATGTAGACGCCATGAACGGAATTGCAAATTACCTCAAGCAACTGGCCTTTCGCGAGCGGCTGATTCTGGTGGGGGGCGGCTTCGCCGCGCTGCTGATGATGGTGTGGGCGTTCGGGGTGGATACGGCCTACAAGCAGGCGGGAGCCACCGATCGCCTGGTGGAGCGCAAGCTGACCGCCGCCGACGAACTGTCCGGCGTGCTGGCCGAATACAGCCGCATCCAGAACCGCATGGCCAGCGCCACCAGCGGCGGCAACACACCCAAAAACTTCTCCCTGCTGTCCTTTGTGGAAGGGCTGGCCACCCGCGCCCAGGTGGGGGAGATCAAGTCCATGCGCCCGATCACCGCCGACGTGGCCGAGGGGGTGGTGGAGCAGGCGGTGGAGGTGAAGTTGAAGGAAGTGCGTCTGGAGCCGGTGGTGCGGCTGCTCACCGACGTGGAAAGGTCCCCCCATGCCCTGCGCATCAAGAGCCTGCATATGAAACGGCGTTTTTCCGACCCGGATCTGATGGAGGTCACGTTTACTGTCGCCCGTTACGTAGAGGCTTGAACCCAGGTGCTGCGAACCCCACTGTTTGTGGCACATGAGCGGTTGAACGCCCGTCTCACCGATTTTGCCGGTTGGGAAATGCCGCTGTTTTATGCCGGTACCGCCGCCGAGCACCGTGCGGTGCGCGAGGGGGCGGGGATTTTCGATTTGTGCCACATGGGCCGTCTGGAACTGACCGGCGAACACGCCGTGTCCCTTCTGGAGGCGATTACCCCGTCGTCCATCCGGCGGCTCACCGTCGGCGGCTGCCGCTACACGATGATCCTCAACGAGCGGGGTGGCATCGTGGACGACATCATCGTCACCCGCCTCGAGGAGCACCGCTATCACCTGTGCGTCAACGCCGTCAACCGGGAAACGGTTCTGGCGGTGTTGACCGCCCGTGCCACGGACGGCGTCACGGTGACCGACCGCACCTTTGATACCGGCCAGATTGCGGTGCAGGGTCCCGACACCCCGGAGGTGATCGCGGAACTGCTGGGGGACGGGCCGTTTCCGAAATTCATGCGTACCGTGCAGGCGGAATGGCAGGGGCATCCGGTGTCCGTATCCCGCACCGGCTATACCGGCGAGGTGGGGGTGGAGCTGTTCGCCCCGACGGCGGCGCTGGATTCCCTGTGGGAGTTCCTGTTGGAAAAGGCCGAGCCGTGCGGGCTGGGCGCCCGCGACACCCTGCGCCTGGAGATGGGCTATCCCCTGTACGGCCACGAACTCACCGCCGACACCACCCCCCCGGCGGCGGGACTCGGCTGGGTGGTGGACTGGAAACGGGAGAACCTTCCCGCCCGCGCGGCGCTCCTGAACGATCGGCGGGAGCCGAAGCAGGTGCTGTGCGGCATCCGCCTGACCAAACCCGGCGTACCCCGGGAGGGGTGCCCGGTATGGATCGACGGGCAGGTGCGCGGGGTAATGGCCAGCGGAAACATGGGAATCAGCGTGGGAGGCGGCATCGGCATGGCGTGGCTGCCACTGGAATATTCCGACCCCGGCACCGAGGTGGCGGTGGAGATTCGCGACCGCAAGCTGGCCGCTGTGGTGGAGGAGCCGCCCTTTTACGGCGACGGCACGGTGCGCCGGGTAGTGGACTGATCCGCCCCAGGGGGTGGGCGCAAGGCGGAAGGGCAGGCATGGACTTCATTCCCCACACCGAGCACGACGAGGCACGCATGCTGGCCGCCATCGGCGTGCAGCGGTTCGACGACCTGCTGGCGGACGTGCCGGAGGCGTTGCGCGAGCAGGCCCGGCCCGACCTGCCGGACGGCCTGGCCGAGGTGGAGGTGGCCGAGCGGTTGCTGGCCCTGTCGCGCAAAAATCATCCGCAAACCTGCTTTCGCGGTGCCGGTTGCTACGATCATCACATCCCGGCGGTGGTGCCGCAGATCATCGGCCGTTCCGAATTTCTCACCGGCTACACGCCGTATCAGGCCGAGCTGTCCCAGGGGATGCTCACCACCATCTATGAATATCAGTCGCACATCTGCCGCCTGACCGGCATGGAGGTGGCCTCCGCCTCCATGTATGACGGGGCCTCCGCCCTGGCCGAGGCGGCCCTGATGGCCATGCGCCTGACCGGCGGCAACCGGGTGGTGATCTCCGCCGGGGTCCATCCGCGATACCGGGAAGTGGTGGCCACCTACCTGTCCGGGCTGGGGGCGGAACTGGTCACCGTGCCCCTCACCGGCGGCGTGACCGATCCCGCCGAACTGGCCCTGCGCGCCGACGCGGACTGTGCCGGGGTGCTGGTGCAGAATCCCAATTTTCTGGGGCGCATCGAGGACCTGGCGGCGCTGGCTCGGGCCGCCGGAGCGGGCAAGGAGCAGCGCCCCGCGTTTGTCGTGGCAGCCAATCCCGTGGCGCTGGGGGTGCTGACCGCCCCCGGCACGGTGGGGGCCGATATGGTGGTGGGGGAGGGCCAGCCGCTGGGGGTGCCGATGGCCTTCGGCGGCCCGGGGGTGGGATTTTTCGCCACCCGCACCAAACACGTGCGGCAGATGCCCGGGCGGCTGGTGGGGCGTACCGTGGACGACGGGGGCCGCGAAGGGTTCTGTCTTACCTTCCAGACCCGCGAGCAGCACATCCGGCGCGAGCGGGCCACTTCCAACATCTGTTCCAACCAGGCCCTGCTGGCCCTGGCCAACACGGTATATCTGTCCGCCCTGGGGCCGCAGGGATTGAAGCGCACCGCCGCCCTGTGCCACGCGCGCGCCACCGATCTGGCGGCGCGCATCGGGCGTCTGCCCGGCTGGGAATTCCCGTTTGCCGGGCCGTTTTTCCACGAGTTCGTGGTGCGCCCGCCGCTGCCACCGGAGCAAGTCAACCGGCGGCTGGCGGCCCACGGCATTCTGGGTGGCGCCGATCTGGGCCGCTACGCCCCGGAGTGGGACGGCCTGATGCTGTTCTGCTGCACCGAGCGGCGCACCCCGGAACAACTGGCGGAACTGGCGGAACTGCTGGCCGCCATGCAGCCGGAGGCCTCCTGATGGAGGACGTGGAAGAGCTTTCCGTCACCCGCTTGCACGCGGGGCGCATTGTGACCCTGGACGTGAAGGAGGTGCGTCTGCCGGGCGGCGCCGTCACCCGCCTGGAGATCATCCACCACCCGGGCGCCGCCGCCGTGGTGCCCCTGCACGAGGACGGCAGCGTCACCCTGGTGGTTCAGTACCGCCATGCGGCGGGGGGGTATCTGTATGAAATCCCCGCCGGGCTGCTGGAGGAAGGGGAAACCCCCGAAGCCTGCGCCCGCCGCGAACTGACCGAGGAGGCCGGGCTGCACGCGGGTGACCTGGTGCCGCTCACCGCCTACCACACCACGCCGGGCTTCTCCGACGAGGTGATTCATCTGTTCGTGGCCGGCGGCCTCACGGACGGCACCCAGGCGCTGGAGGAGGACGAGGTGATCGAGGTCACGCGCATGCCCCTGGAGGATGCCCTGGAACGTATCCGCGCCGGAGCCATCACCGATGGCAAGACCATCATTGCCCTGTTGATGACCGCCGAGCGGCTGCGGGAGGAAACCTGATGCGCGCCACCACCATCTATGACCGTCAGGCCGAGGGGCGCCACGGGCGGCGCGGACCGGAGCCGCCCGGCGATGCCCTGGCCGATATCCCCCGCGACCTGTTGCGGCTGGAACCGCCGGACCTGCCGGAGGTGGATGAACTGACCCTGGTGCGCCACTACACCGCCCTGAGTCACGACACCTACTCCATCACCCGCGGCTTCTATCCGCTCGGCTCCTGCACCATGAAGTACAACCCGGCCATGACCGAGTCCGCGGCCGCGCTGCCCGGCTTTTCCGGTCTGCACCCGGAGGCCCCGGAAGAGGCGTCCCAGGGAACCCTGGAACTCATGTGGCACCTGGAACGGGCCCTGTGCGGCATCACCGGCCTGAAGGCGGCCACCCTGCAACCGGCCGCCGGAGCCCAGGGGGAGTTTTGCGGACTGCTGCTGTTCCGCGCCTGGCACAAGGCTCAGGGGAGAAACCCCACCTACGTGGTGGTGCCCGATTCCGCCCACGGCACCAACCCCGCCTCCGCCACCCTGGCCGGATATCAGGTGAAGGTGGTGCGCTCGGACAGCGACGGTCTGGTGGATGTGGAGCATCTGGCCCGCATCGTGGACGAGGACTGTGCCGGGATGATGCTCACCAATCCCAACACCCTGGGGCTGTTCGAGCGCGATATTGCCCGCATCGCCGACATCGTGCATGACGCGGGGGGGCTGCTGTACATGGACGGCGCCAACCTGAACGCCCTGCTGGGCATCGCCCGCCCCGGCGACATGGGGGTGGACGTGCTGCACATGAACCTGCACAAGACCTTCGCCACCCCCCACGGTGGCGGCGGGCCCGGGTCCGGCCCGGTGGCGGTGACTGGGGCGCTGGCGCCGTTTTTGCCGGTGCCGGTGGTGGAGCGGGATGCGGACGGCCGCTACCGGCTGGTGCTCGACCGGCCGCAGTCCATCGGCCGCCTGAACGCGGCCCACGGCAACGTGGGGGTGCTGGTGCGCGCCTTCGCCTACATCCTGGCGCTGGGGGCCAACGGCCTGTGCCGTGCCTCGCGCGCCGCGATCCTGTCCGCCAACTACCTGCGGGCACGCCTGCGCGGGGTGTTTCCGGTGGCCCACGACCGCATCTGCATGCACGAGTTCGTGCTCTCCCTGCGCACCCTGCGCGAACACCACCTGCACGCGTGGGATGTATGCAAGCGGCTGATGGATTTTGGCTTTCATCCGCCCACCGTGGGGTTTCCGATCAACGTGCCGGAGGCGCTGATGATCGAAACCCCGGAGACGGAATCGCCCGAGGTGCTGGATCGTTTTGCGGATGCCCTGACGCAGATTGCCGAAGAATGCCAGAATAACCCGGATATGGTCCGCTCCGCCCCGCACGGAACCCGTCTGGGGCGCCTGGATGAGGCCCGCGCCGTCAAACAGCCCGATCTGTGCTGGCACCCGCGCCCGCCGGAGGAAGGGGACGACCGGCGCGGCCACGATCGGCGGGAGGGGGACCGGCGGCACGACGGACGGCGGAACGGCAACGGAGATGTACCGACAGGAGCGGCATGAGCGACAAAGTAGAGATATTCACCGACGGTGCCTGCTCCGGCAACCCGGGTCCCGGCGGGTGGGGCGCGGTGCTGCGTTTTGGCGCGCACGAGAAGGAACTGAACGGTTACAGTCCGCACACCACCAATAACCGCATGGAGTTGCTGGGCGCCATCCGCGCCCTGGAGGCGATCAAAAAAGAGGGCACCCGGGTGGATGTGACCACCGACTCCAAGTACGTGCGTGACGGCATCACCAAGTGGATTCATAACTGGAAAAAGAACGGCTGGCGGACCGCCGCCCGAAAGCCGGTCAAGAACGCCGACCTGTGGAAGGCCCTGGACGCCCTGCGAACCGTCCACGACGTGCATTGGCACTGGGTGCTGGGCCATGCGGGGCACCCGGAGAACGAGCGCGCCGACCAGTTGGCCCGTGACGGGGTGGACCTGGGGCGGCGCGGGCGCATGTCCGCCGATCCCATGGGTGCCGAGGTATGACCCCCACCGCCGGCATCGTCATCATCGGCGACGAGGTGCTATCGGCGGCGGTGCGGGAGGTGAACTCCGTTTTTCTGTGCGAGGAACTGGTCAAACTGGGGGTGGCCGTGCGCCGGGTGGTCATGGCCCCGGACCTGGTGGAGGAGATCGCCGCCGACGTAAGTGACTGCGCCGCCCGCTTCGACCATGTGCTGACCAGCGGCGGCGTGGGGCCCACCCACGACGACGTGACCATGCAGGGGGTGGCTGCCGCCTTTGGCCGTCCGCTGGTGCGCTCCGCCGAGGCCGAGCGGATCATTCGCAATTTTTATGGTGCCGACATGGCCGACGCCGCCCTGCGCATGGCCGATGTGCCGGAGGGGGCCGAACTGGTCATGCCCGAGGGGATGCGCTTTCCGGTGGTGCGGGTGGAAAACGTGTGGGTGTTCCCTGGCAGCCCGCACCTGATGCGCGCCAAGTTCAACGCCATCAAGGACCGCTTCGCCAGCACCCCGTTCATCATGGAGCAGATCTCCGTGAATGCGGGCGAACCGGAAATCGCCCCGTTTCTGGAATCGGTGCAGAACGATCACCCCCAGGTGGCCATCGGCAGCTACCCGCAGGAGCCCGGCGAGCCGGTGCAATTGATTCTGACCATCAAGGGCAAGGATCACTCCGCCGTAACCCGCGTGGTGGACTGCCTGCGGGCAGGGCTGGCGGGCAAAATCGCACCTTGAAATTTGAGGGTAAAGTAGGCAGTTGTTTCCTCCGAAATGAGGCGGAGGAGAAATTGCTATGGTTGATTTTCTGATTGCAATGCTGATTCTGGTATTTGCCCTGGCGCTGTTTGGCGCCGGAATCTATGTGGTCTGGCGCGTGTACCTGGACCGCCCCTCCCACCTGACCCCCGGTGAGGCCATGGCCGCGCTGAAGGCCGAGGTGGGCGCGGGACTGGCGGCTTACCTGCCGGCAAAAAAGCCAAAGGTTTCACCGGCCGGCCCCCCGGACCTGCCGCCGTCCGCCTGATTCCGCGCACTCCGGAATCGCACCCGGAAAACGCGCCCGGCGTCGTTCGCCGCATCGCAGGGCGGGGGATGCATTCCTGTTTTTTCCCGGCCCGCCGTTCGGAATCGAATGGCAGCGCCGGATTTCGTTCCCTTTGGGAGGAAAACCCCATGCCCCGTCTGCTGTCCCTGTTGTTCGCCCTGCTGATGCTGGCCGCGCCGGTGGCATCCACTGCCCACGCCGCCAGCGCCGACCTGTTCAAGGACGCGGAAACAGGCGTTAAACTCAAAAAACCGGCGGAATGGGTATTCCTGAGTGCCGACGAACTGATCGCCGCTTCCGGGGGCAATGCCGAGGCCGCGGAGGGCATGCTGGTGACCGTCGCCCGTCACCCGGAGCCGTATCCCGATCTCAACCCCATGGCCCAGGTGTACCACGTGGCCATGCCCACCACCGGGGTGCTGCCGGAGGCGGTGCTGGACGGGTTGGTCCGCCAGATCGGCATGGGGTCGAAGGTGTTTGATGTGCTGGAGCCGTTGCAGGAAACCGAGGTGTCCGGCAACCCGGCGGCCGTGGTGTATGTGCGGCACAACGCCGAATTGCCCGGCCACACGGAACCCGTTCCGGCCCTGTCCCGCATGTGGACCGTGGTGCGCGGCACCGACCTGTTCATCCTGGTGTTTGCCGGTCCCGCCGAAGGCCCCGACGTGGCCGAGGACGAATTCAAGTCGATCTTCAAGTCCCTGCGCATCAAGGGGTAGCGCCGGGGGTAACCCCGGCCCCCTGCCGCCCTAGAACGGCCAGACCATGGGGATCAACGGCACCGCCACCAGAAAGATCACCGCCTCCAGGGGCAGGCCCAGCCGCCAGTAATCGCCAAAGCGATAGCCGCCGGGTCCCATCACCAGGGTGTTGTTCTGGTGCCCCACCGGGGTCAGGAAGGCGCAGGAGGCCCCCACCGCCACCGCCATCAGGAACGGGTCCGCGTTCACCCCCAGCCGGGCGGCCAGATCCGCCGCCACCGGGGCCATCACCACCGCCGTGGCGGCGTTGTTCATCACGTCGGACAGAAACATGGCCAGCAGCAAGACCAGCCCCAGCAGCAGATGCGGGCCGCCGCCTCCGGCCACATCCGCCAGCCATCCGGCCAGCACCCCGGCGGCGCCGGTCCCGTGCAGGGCCTCGCCCACCGGGATCATGGCCGCCAGCAGCACCACCACCGGAAAATCCACCGCGTCGTACATCTCCCGATACGGCAGCACGTTGGTGACGATCATCACCACCGCCGCTCCGGCCAGCGCCAGGGCGGCGGGCACGGTACCGGTGGCGATCAGGGCCATGGCGGTGGCAAACACCACCAGCGGCAGCAGCAGGCGGCGCGGGTTCATATGCAGCTTGCGGCTGGCCAGGGGCAATGCGCCCAGGGAGGCCGCCACCTCCGGCAGGCCGTCCGCGTCGCCCTGCATCAGCAGCACATCGCCCGCATGCAGCACCACGTCCCGCAGCCGGGTGCGTACCGGGACCCCCTCTCGCCCCACCGCCAGCAGGTTGACTCCGTAGCGGGAGCGCAGCTTCAACTGTCCGGGCGTAGTGCCCACCGCCGGGGAACCGGGCTTGAGCACCACCTCCGCCAGCGCCATGTCGGCACGCCGCAGGCGTTCCTGCAACACCTCCTCGCCCATCACCTTCAGACCACGGGTTTCGGTCAACTGGTGCATCGGATCGGAACCGCCCATCACCAGCAACACGTCCCCCGGCTGCATCAGCTCCAGCCGCATCAGGCCCCACATCTGGCGCTCTCCCCGGAACAGCCCCAGCACCTGGATGTCGAGCCCGCTGTCGGCCACGAACGACCCCACGCTGTGCCCCACCAGCGGGGAGTCCTCCCCCACCTCCAGTTCCGCCACGTAGCGCTCCACGTCGAACAGGTCTTCCGGCTCCGGGCGTCCGGTGCGGGCGGCGGGAATCAGCCGCCAGCCGATCAGGGCCACGAACAGCACCCCGCACGCCGCCACCGTCAGCCCCACCGGCGAGAAGTCGAACAGGCCGAACGGGGTGCCGGTAAGGTCCGCCCGGTAATTGGCGACGATGATATTCGGCGGGGTGCCGATGAGGGTGGCCATGCCCCCCAGCATGGTGCAGAAGGAGAGCGGCATCAGTACCCGCGAGGGTGGCACCTTCAGCTTGCGACAGGCGCCCAGGGCCACCGGCATGAGCAGGGTGAGCGCCCCCACGTTGTTGATGAAGGCCGACACCGAGGCGCTTCCGGACAGCAGCGCCAGGCGCAGCCGCAGCGGTGTGGCGGCAATCCGCAGCAGCAGCCGGGTGAACAGGTTGGCGGCGCCGGAACGGGTGAGGCTGCGGCTGATCAACAGCACCGCCGCCACCGTCACCACCGCCGGGTGGGAGAAGCCGGAGAAGGCGGCGCCCGCATCCACCACCCCCAGGGCCACGGCGGCCAGCAGGGCCAGCAGGGCCACCAGATCGAAGCGCCACCGGCCCCAGACGAACATCCCCATGGCAGCGGCCAGTACGGCGCACACGGCAATCTGTCTCGGGTCCATGAGTGCTCCGGCTGGGGGAAACCCCCTCTTTGTATCCGGTTGCGGCGGGGATGGCAAGCCACGGCGCCTTTTCGCCCGGAGCGAGGGGTGCTATCTTGAACTGCCACGGATCGGAATCGTGGCGCTTCAACACGGAATGGACTCGGTTGGGAGATGTGCATGATGGGCAAGGGACTCGGCGTGGTGCGCGGTGCCGCACTGGGGGCGGTGCTGCTTTCGATTGCGGCGGCGCCCGCCTGGGCGGGGGATTTGAGCGTGCGCCTGAGCGGCGACGTGCGCGTGGACGCGGGCCTCATCCTGGACCGGTGGCAGGTGGAACTGCACCTGGGACCCGGCGAACTGCAACTGCTGCGCCCGGTGGTGGAGGAACACCTGCGCAACGGCGGCGGCAACGAGGTGAGCCGCGCGGTGCATGAGGCCCAGCGCGTCGGATGCCGGGGCAGCTGCCTGTCCGAGGTGGTGCATCAGGTGAACGGCGCCATGGGCCGCGGCAACAACGCCGGACAGGCCAGCGACGAGGTGATCGCCGAACTGCGTGCTGCGTCGCGCGAGGGGGGCAATCTCGAAATCCGTCTGCACGAACGCATGAAGAAAAAACACGGCGCCTCGGCCGAGCGCGGGGGCCAAGGTGGTTCCAAACCCGGTCGCGGCAGCTCCGGCCGCGGCGGTGAACGCAACAACGGCAAACCCCGCTAACTGCTCCGGTGCTCCGGTGCTCCGCGCACGGCGATATTGGCTGAAGGGTGGGGGAAAGGCGATCGATGCGGTGGCGCGGATCGAGGGGGGCCGGGTCGATTGAGGCCACACCCTGGTCCTTGCCTGACCCGCACCGCATGATTCACCCCAGATCGTTACGGGCGCCCGGTATTTGAAAGCCGCAACCGTCCCCGCTAGAATGCCCGCCACAAGGTAAACAACCGGAGGGAACCGATGGGCAGGCTGCTGGGAATCTGTTTGGCTGTGGCGTTGGGCGGGTGCGCGGCGGCACCGCAGGCGCCGTTTCTGGCCGGATATGACGGCAGCGACGGGGGGCTGCAATTCGCCGTGCAGCCGGCGGACGCAGAGGTGTTTGTGGACGCCGAGCGCATGGGCACGGTGGCCGATTTTACCGGCGACCGGGTGCTGTGGCTGCCCCGCGGACTGCACGCGGTGGAAGTCACCAAGACCGGCTACTTCACCTTTTTCCGCCAGGTGCAGACCTCCAGCGGGCTGGTGGAGGTGTTCATCACCACCCTGCGCGAGGCCAAAGAGGTGGAAACCAACGCCGACCGGCGCCGGTAACCACCGGGTGGCGGGACATCCGTGTCCCGGTCCCGTCGGTCAGCCCGCGGTCACCGCGTCGGTGAGCAGCCGGGTGATCTTCTGGATCATCTGGCTGGGGTCGAACGGCTTGTACAGCACCGCGTCCGGCTTGGCGTAGTCATGAAATAACTTTTCGCGCTCCGGATCGTGATCCAGCTTGCGCGCGGTCACCAGGCAGATTTTCATCTGCGCCGGCAGGATGCCCAGGGACTGGGCCTCGCGCAGCTTGCGGCTGACGCGGTAGCCATTCTCCTTGGGCATCATCACGTCCAGCAGGACGATGTCCGGCTGAAACGCGTGGGCCGCCCCGAGTCCCTCGTGGCCGTTGCTGGCTGTTTCCACCTGAAAACCGGAACGCTCCAGCAGGTAGCGTACCGATTCGCGCAGATCGGGCTCGTCGTCGACGATCAGCACCTTGTGTGTCATGGGTTGGTCCCTCCTTCCCACCGGTTGTCCCCATCTGTTCCCCGTCACCTCCGGTATCCCTGCCGGACGTGCGTCGGGGGCCTCTCTCAGGCATCCGCATCCGGGCAGGGAGCCGCATCGCGCCGGGCGGCGCGGGCCCTTTCCAAGACGCTGGCGAAGCCCTCCCCCGCACCGGGGAGGCTCCACCCAATCCTTATCGGATTTTTATTCCGGTTACTCGACCCGCAACTTAACAGCGTTTCCGCGGCGCGCTGGGCGGCTTCGCCGCCGGGCACCAGCAGCACCCCGCCGTGGGGGCTGGTGGTGGGCGCCCACTGCCAGCCGGGGCGCGCCTGATCGCGCAGCATATCGGTGATGCGGGAAGCGGTACGGGCATCCGGTGCGGTCACCACCGCCAGACGCGGGTCGGACTGCTCGCGGGTGAGCCGTTTCAGTCCGTCGCGCAGGCCCAGCAGGCCCAGGGCGTCGGGGGTCAGGCGCGGCAGGCGCACCACAAAGCGAATTCGTTTGGCGCGCGGCTGGGCCCACACCGCGCCGCCGTGGGCGGCCACGATTTTGCGGCATACGGCCAGTTCCAGCCCGAAGCGGCCGCTCTCCCAGCCCAGCCCCTTGTCGCCGGGGGCGAACGGGTCGAACAGGGCGGCGGCCTGTTCCGGTGATACTTCGGCGCCGCTGAAGGTAATCGACATCTCCACCCAGCCGCCCGCCGCTTCCGGCAGGTCGGGCGGAGTCATGGGCGCGGATTCGCTCCAGCGGGTCAGGTGCCGGGCCGCCAGCCGCACTACGCCGCCCTGGGGGCTGTGGCGCACGGCGCTTTCGATCAGGGTGGTCACCAGCGGCCCCAGACGGGTGCCGTCCCCGTGTACCGAAGGCAGGCCGGTGGGCAGTTGCAGGTGCAGGCGCACCCGGCCGTGTTCCGCATCCGCCTTCACCGACAGGGCGGCCTGCCGGGCCAGTTCCGCCATGTCCAGCGGCTCGGCGGTGAGCGCCGCCTGGCGGGTGTCGAGCTTGGTGTAGTCCAGCAGGTGGTCGGCCAGGGAACCCAGGCGCAGGGCGTTGCGTTCGGCCATATCCAGAAACGTGCGCGCCGGGCCGGTCTCCTCGCCCTGCTCGATGCGCAGCAGGTGCAGGGCGTTGCGGATGGCGGTGAGCGGGGTGCGCAATTCATGGGCGGCCAGGGCGATGAAATCGGACTTGGCGTCGTCCAACCGCGCCAGTTCCCGGTTGGCCGCCTCCACCGCGCGGGCGTGTTGGGCCAGAGTGTCGCGCTGGCGGGTGAGGGCGTCCTGATCGTTGTGGCGGCCGGTGACGTCCTCCATCACCTCCAGGCAGGTGCCTCCCGCGCCCCCGTGCAGGGCCACGCGGCTGCACAGCCACACGTGGCCCGATTCCGGGTCGGCCAGTTCGGTCATTTGCAGTGGCCCCATGGTTTCCGGGGTCAGGGTGCGCAGCAGATCGCGGCGCACCTTGCGATGCACCGGGTTGCGATACAGGTAGTTGCCGTTGCGGTCGCGCAGGGCGGCGCCCACGGGCAGGGCCTCCAGTACCCGGCCGGGCCAGGCAGCGGCCGCCGGGGGCGGGGCCGCTTCCGGCAGCATGCCCAGCACGGTGCCGATGCGGTCGGTATTCAGTTCGTTCAGGCAGATGACGTGCTGCGCGCCCATCTGCGCGCACAGGGCGGCCACGCTGGGGCGGTTGCCGCTGTACAGGGCCGCCACCTGGTGGCCGGGGGCCTGCTCCACCTGGGTTTGCAGGTCGCCCAGTCCGGCCTGGTCGGTGACCACCACCAGCACGGTGGCATCCGGCAGCGCGGGAACCTGTCCGGGTGCCAGCGGCACCACCCGCGCGGGCAGGGCCTCCAGTGCCTCGCGCCAGGCGGGCGGAAGGCGGCCCAGGCCGGCGGTCAGAAAGGTGCGCCGGTCGGTTTCCGAAAATTCGTTGTGCGGTTCATCACCCATGCTTCCCTAATTCGGTAAAATAGGCATTAAAAAAAAGCGCACGCGCACGGTTTTTGTTTTTTCCGGGTCCGCAATTCCCGCGGATTTCGGGATTTTGTTTACGTTTTTATGGCAGTTACGGATTGCATGGGCAGCAGAGTCAGAACCGGCACCTTGATTGAAGTGGACCCCCGGTTCGGCGTGGATCCCGACCGGTTGCGGGCCGAGGGGTGGACCGGCGTGTTCGGGCGCCCCGCGCCGCTGGAGGTGGAGGTGGGCTTCGGCAACGGCATCAGCCTGATCGAAATGGCCCGCCGCCGGCCGGAGCACAACTTCGTGGGGGTGGAACTGTACGGGCGCGGCATCGAAAAGCTGGGCAAGCGCCTGGCCCACGAAGGCATCGGCAACGTGCGCATCGTCAAGGGCGAGGGCATGGAGGTACTGGCCGACTGTTTCCCGAGGGGCGCCATCCACACCTTCCACTGCAACTTTCCCGACCCGTGGCCCAAGGTGCGCCACCACAAGCGGCGCTTCGTGGGACCGGCCCTGGCGGTGCGTCTGTTCGACCGGGTGCGGCCCGGTGGCGACCTGTTCTTCGCCACCGATTTCGACTGCTACGCCTATCAGATGCGTGACACCTTCGATGCCCATCCCGGATTTGTGAATCGGGCCGGCAGCGGGGAGTTCCTGTACCGGATGCCGGACCGAATCGTCACCAAGTACGAGGCCAAGTTCGCCGCCCGCGGGGCCACCATCCGCTACCTGTGGTACCGGCGCACGGAAGGCGGCGGGGGGGCGTGACCGACCCCGTGCCACAGGCGCAGGGGGAGCTGGCGGAGCGGATCCGGGCGGAAATTCGCGCCCACGGCCCGATGCCGTTCGCAACCTTCATGGCCCGCGCCCTGTACACACCCGACCTGGGGTATTACACCGGCCCACGGGAAAAGATCGGCACCGGCGGCGACTTTTTTACCAGCCTGGACGTGCATCCGGCCTTCGGCCAGTTGATCGGCGCGCAACTCATCGAAATGGCCGACCGCCTGCCCGACGGGCCGTTCACCGTGGTGGAGATGGGCGCGGGCAAGGGGCTGCTGGCCCACGACGTGCTGCGCACCGTGCAGGCGGCGCGGCCGGACCTGTTCGCGCGCCTCACCTACGCCATCGTGGACGTGTCCCCGGACCTGATCGCCCGCCAGAAGCAGGTGCTGGCCGGTTTTGCCGCGCACACCCGCTGGTATGCGGACCTGGAGCAGGTACCCCGGGTGACCGGGGTGTTCCTGTCCAATGAACTGCTCGACTCCCTGCCCCATCATCAGGTGGTGATGACCGCCGACGGCCTGCGGGAGGTGTTCGTGGAGGTCCGTGGCGATGGTTTTGGAGAGGTGCTGCGGGAGCCTTCCGATGTGCGCCTGAACCGGGTATTCGAGCGGCTTGGCATCACCCTTCCGGAAGGGTATCGCACCGAGGTCAACCTGGCGGCGGAAGAGTGGGCGCGGCAGGTGAGTGAGCGGCTGTCCATCGGATATGTGTTAACCATTGATTACGGGTATCCCGCGGACGTGTATTACCGTTCGGATCGGCGTACCGGAACATTTCTCTGTTACCACCGGCATAAGGTGAGTGAAGATCCCTATTCCCGGGTGGGGGAACAGGACATGACGGCGCATGTGGATTTTTCGTCCGTGGCGCGGGCCGGGGAGGATGCGGGACTGGAGGTGGAGGGGTTTACCGATCAGGCGCATTTTCTGGTGGGTATGGGAATTACCCGGTTAATGGAACGGGTGCTCGCGCGGGACGGGGGAGACCCGGAAAATTCGGCTGAATTTCAGGCCATGCGCAAGTTGATGGATCCGCACGGAATGGGCAAGGCATTCAAGGTGCTGGTACAGCGCAAACAGGTGCCTGCGGGGGGGCTTTCCGGCGTGCGGTTCAAGGCATTCGACGTCAGTGACCTGTTGGGGACGACGCCCCGCTGATCGGTTGGAAACCCCCGCTTTCACCGGTCAAAACCGCCCCTTCATTACGACCTTTTTTCCGGTTTGTTGTTGACAGCCGGTGTGTGAGGCGGGTAAAAATCTGTCACGGGGGTAAAATTTTTAGGTGTTTAAGTCAAACCAAAAGAGGGAGCATCCCGATGCCAAGGAAATCCGTTCAGGTTGAGCTAACCGAAGTGTCGCTTAACCGCCGGTTCCGTAAATTCAAGGGTGACAAGCCGGACCGCAAGGCCAAGGTTCGTGCGCGCGCCAAGGTGGACGTGGTTCAGGTTGAATCCGATCAGTATGGTGTCACCATCCGTCGTGGTACGGTCACGGTCAAAAAGGGCGTTGTTTCGGGTCCGGACCTGACTGAAAAATCCGTCAAATCCGCCGTGCAACGGGACATTCGCGCGGGCAAGTACGACGCGGCCATTTTTGACGAATACGACCGGATTAGCGCGGCCAAGAAAAAGTAACCGGCAGAGCGTCGGGGCGGCTGCTCCACCGGCCTGTTTCGGGCGGACCCCCAACGGGGTTCGCCCTTTTTTTTGGCCGGAACCGCCACCGACAGTTGACGGGCATGCGCGGTTTTGCGCAATATCGTGGCATGATTGGGAAAACGTTGCGGATTGCGCTGACGGCGCTGGTGGTTTTGGGAATCGGGTGTGCCTCCGGTGGAGACAAGCGACACCCGGCCCAGGTGCGCGTGGACGCGGTGCGCGGCGTGCTGGCGGAAATGTCCGCCGCGCTGGACGCGGGCGATGCGGAGCGGCTCACGGGGATGTGGCGCGAGGACCGGCGGGACGAGGCCCGGGAGCGCGTTGCCCACGGGTTGCGGCAGGGGGTTGCCCGGCAGGTGAAGTTCACCCTGCTGGGGGTGCGGGTGGCGGGTGACCGCCTGGATGCCCGCATCACCTGGGAGGGTACCCGGGGCGACGAGGCGGTGGCCGGCACATTCATGCTGGGGTTGGACGAAGGTCCCCCGGTGCAGGTGGTGGAAGTGAGTGGCAGTGATCCGGTGAGCGGCGGCGCGGCGCAGGTGGATGTGCCCGCGGGAGGACTCCGCTAGCCGGGGTCGAAGGGTTTTGGAGGCCCCCCCGGTGGGGGCGCCTATCTTATAGTAGTGTGGGACCGCGTCGGAGGATGGCGCGGCCTCCCGGGTTTTCACGCGGGGTTTGCTGGGGCAGAACATGCGCACCTGGACAACCGATATTCTGGTCATTGGCGGCGGCGTTGCCGGGCTTTCGGCCGCCATTGCCGCCTCCCGTGGCGGACGCGTGCTGCTGGTGAACAAGGGGCAGGGGTGCTCGCCCTTGGCCCAGGGCGGCGTGGCCGTGGCCCTGTGCAAGGACGACGCAGATACCCTGCACCTGGCCGACACCCTGTCCGCCGGCAAGGGAGAGTGTGACGCGGATGCGGTGCGGGTGATGGTGGGCGAGGGGCCGCGCCGCATTGCCGAGCTGATCGAGTGGGGTGCCCGCTTCGACATTGGCAAGGACGGGCAGTTTGCCCTGTCCCGGGAAGGCGCCCACAGCCGCCGCCGCATCCTGCGGGCCGGCGGCGATGCCACCGGGCGTGAACTGATGCGCGCCCTGGCGGAGCATGTGGACACCCTGCCCGGGGTGGAACGCCTGGACGACTATTTTGTATCGGAACTGCTCACCCTGCCGGATGGCAGCGTGCATGGCGCGCTGATGGTGCCGCAGGCCGGGGGCGAGCCGTTGGCGGTGGCCGCGCGCAGCGTGATTCTGGCGGCGGGGGGCGCGGGCCAGGTGTACTCGCGCACCACCAATCCGGTGACCGCCACCGGCGACGGCATTGCCATGGGCATGCGCGCCGGGGCGTTGGTGCGGCATATGGAATTTGTGCAGTTCCATCCCACCATGCTGGCGCCGCCCCATCCGCCGTTCCTGCTTTCCGAGGCGGTGCGCGGGGAGGGGGGCGTGCTGATCAATCAGGCCGGTGAGGCGTTCATGCGCCGCTACCACCCGCTGGCGGACCTGGCCCCGCGGGACGACGTGTCCCGCGCTATCTGGCAGGAAATGCACCTGGCGGGAAGCGCCCATGTTTTTCTGGACATGCGGGGCATCTCCCGCGCAAGATTGCATACTCACTTTCCAACCATCACCGCCACCTGCGCGGCGGTTGGAATCGATGTGAGCCGGCAGCCGGTGCCGGTGGCGCCCGCCGCCCACTTCATGATGGGAGGGCTGGCCACGGACGCCTGGGGACAAAGTTCCGTCCCCGGACTGTTTGCGGTGGGCGAGGTGGCCTGCTCCGGCGTGCACGGAGCCAACCGGCTGGCCAGCAATTCGTTGCTGGAGGCGCTGGTGTTCGGCGCGCGGGCCGGAGAGATGGCGCGCGCGGACGTCGGCGGAGTGGATGTGGATGCGGTGCGGGGTGCCGCGGAGCGGTTGTGCGAGACTGCCCGGCGGCCCCGGGGCACCGGCAGGGCGAATGATCCGGCGCGGTTGCGCGTGCAACTTGCCGACCGGATGTGGAACAATGTAGGTCTGGTGCGGGATGCCGCCGGTCTCATGGCCACGCTGGCGTGGCTGCGGGGGCGGAAGCGAATGTCGGTGGACCCGCTGGATATTGGTCGTAGTGAGTGCCGGAACCTGCTGGAGGTGGCGTACGCCATTACCCGAGCGGCGCTGGCCAGGCGAGAGTCGGTGGGAGCCCATTACCGGGTGGATGGGGTCGAACTGGAGAGGGCGGCTGCGGCTGCCGGATAACGAGGGAGGAGACACAGTGGGTCGGAAACGGGAGACGACCAAGGTGGACGTTCAGGCCACGTCACTGGAGGACCTGGTTGCGGGCAAGGTGCGCGGATTCGTGCAGGCCATGGCCGGGGCCGGTCAGACGGGGCTGTACCACATGTTGCTGTCCGAGTTCGAGCGGCCGTTGATTGCCATCACGCTGGAGGAAACGCGTGGCAATCAGGTGGCTGCGGCCAAGCTGCTGGGCATTAACCGCAACACGTTGCGCAAGAAAATCAACGACCTGAGCATTCCGGTGGAACGCCGCCGGGGACGACCGCCGCGGGAGCGGGCCGCCCAGGCCGTCGGCTGAGGCCGGCGGGCGGGTTGCCGGAGGTGGTCCTTTTGGTTGACCATCCCGCGCACTCCCTTTGATAATCGGGGTTCGGCGCTGGATGGGACAGGTTGGCGCCGGGTGTATTTGTTTGCTTGAAGCCAGGGGAGTGGTATGTCTCAATCCGCCGCCGAGAAGCAGGGAAAGCCCAAGAAAGACCTGGAAACGTGCGTGGCCGAAACCCGCGTTTTCGTGGAGAAGGTTGTCGACCGGTTCAACGTCAAGTTCAACCCCGATCCCGAGGTGAACGAGGTCATCATTCAGGGGCTGGCACGTCACCAGCATCTGCACGGCAAGCGCTACTGCCCCTGTTTTGTGATCCAGTTCGACCGCGCACTGGACCGGGTGTGCCCGTGCAAGCCGGGGCTGGAAGAGGAAGTGCCGCGCGACGGTCACTGCCATTGCGGCATCTTCTGCGCGCCGGACTTTAACGGTCTGCCCTACGAGCCCCAGGGCTCGGCGTAAGGGAAAATCATGTATATCGCGATGAACCGGTTCACTGTGGCCGAGGGTCGCGGGACGGAGTTCGAAACCGCCTGGCGGGAGCGCGACAGCCAGTTGCGCTCCGTGCCCGGGTTTGTGGATTTCAGGCTGCTGAAAGGGGAATCGGGAGAGTACATCTCCCATTCCACCTGGGAGAGCGCCGAACATTTCGAGGCGTGGACCGAGTCCGAGGCCTTCGCTCAGGCGCACAGGAAGCGTCTGCCGGAGGGGGTGCTGGCGGGACCGCCGAATTTTGCGGGATATCAGGTGGTGCAGGAGATGCGCGCCGGATAGACCGCCCATAGGGTTACGGGCGTGGTGTGACGGCCCGTTGGGGCGCTGTGTGGCGTCCATGGCGGGCGGGAGGCTCGTTTCGGTTTGACAGGGGGCGGGCGGAATGCGTATGATCCGGCCCCTGCGTTTTTTACAACACGGTCCCGATACCGACTGCGGGCGTCTTCGAGCGCCATCCGCATGAGGGAGTTTTTTGTGACGACGGAATTTGTACCAACCGACTACCTGCCGGTATTGATCTTCTTCCTGATCGCCGGTGGGTTTGGCTTCGTGACCATGATCGCCGGGCGCTTCGTGCGGCCGCAGGTGAGCTATCGCGAAAAACTGCTGCCCTATGAGTGCGGCGCGCCGCCCATTTCGGATGCCCGGCAGCCGTTTCCCATGCGCTACTACATCATCGCCATGCTGTTCGTGCTGTTCGACATCGAGGCGGTGTTCATGTACCCGTGGGCGGTGGTGTTCAACCAGATCGGCCTGTACGGGCTGGTGGAGATGCTGCTGTTCATCACCATTCTGGTCATTGGTTATGTCTACGCGTGGGGGAAGGGAGCTCTGGAATGGGACTAGGACGTGAATTCGAACCCGGCGTGATGACCACCACGGTGGATTCCGCCGTGAACTGGGCGCGCAAGAGCGCCCTGTGGCCGATGACCTTCGGTCTCGCCTGCTGCGCCATCGAGATGATCGCCACCGTGGCCGCGCGCTACGACGTGGACCGCTTCGGCGCCGGCGTGTTTCGTGGCTCGCCCCGGCAGAGCGATCTGATGATCGTGGCCGGCACCCTGACCCGCAAGATGGCGCCGGTGGTGCGCCGCATCTACGATCAGATGCCGGAGCCGCGCTACGTGATCGCCATGGGCTCGTGCGCCACCAGCGGCAACGTGTACAACACCTATTCGGTGGTGCAGGGGGTGGATCAGATTGTGCCGGTGGATGTGTACATCGCCGGTTGCCCGCCGCGCCCCGAGGCGCTCATCGACGGCATCCTGATGCTCCAGAAGAAGATCATGGAACAGAAGGTGTTTGCGAGGTAAGTCATGGCTCAAGCGATCGACAACGACATTATCGCCAAGGTGGTGGCGGCCTTCCCGCAGGGGGTGACCGCCCACAAGGTGTTTGCGGACGAGCCGTATATCACCGTGGACAAAGCGGTGCTGCGCGACGTGTGCCGTCTGCTCAAGGACGACCCGTCCATGGAGTTCGACTATCCGGTCGAGGTCACTGCGGTGGACTACCTGGGTGAGACGCCCCGGTTTGAGGTCATCCACGTGCTGTGGTCCATGCGCCACCGGCGCCGGGTGACCCTGAAGACCCGTGTGGCTGAGGACGACTGCGAGGTCGACACCGTGTGCGACATGTGGCGTGGCGCCGACTTCATGGAGCGCGAGGTGTTCGACCTGTATGGCATCCGCTTTGCCGGGCACCCGGACCTGCGCCGGATCATGATGACCGACGATTTTGAGGGCTATCCGCTGCGCAAGGACTACCCCATCGAAGGTGACGGCTGGCGCGAGAACTACGACTTCATTCCGATGATTGGAGACTGACCCGTGCAGGCTGAATATCTTTGGGATCCGGAAAGCGTTACCGAGGACGAGGAGCTTCCGCTTCTGCGTACCGAGAAGCTGCTTCTCAACATGGGTCCGCAGCACCCGGCCACCCACGGCGTGCTGCAGGTGATTCTGGAGCTGGAAGGCGAAAAGATCATCAAGGCGACCCCGCACCTGGGCTATCTGCACCGGGGCACGGAAAAGATCGCCGAGGCCGGATCCTACCAGCAGGTGATTCCGCTGACCGACCGGCTCGACTACATCTGCGCCATGTCCAACAACTGGGCCTACGTGCGCGCGGTGGAGAAGCTGCTCCAGGTTGAGGTGCCGGAGCGCGCCGAGTGGCTGCGCACCCTGATGAACGAACTGGCGCGGCTGTCGGGCCATCTGTTCTGGCTGGGCACTCAGGCGCTGGATATCGGCGCCATGACCGTGTTCTTCTGGACCTTCCGCGAGCGGGAGATCATCCTCGATGCGTTCGAGCGCATCTGCGGCGCCCGCCTGACCAACAGCTACATGCGCGTGGGCGGCGTGGAGAACGACATCGACGAGCGCTCGGTGCGGGAACTGCGCGAGCTGCTGGCCATCTTCCCGCAGCGCATCCACGAGTACGACGTGCTGCTCAAGGAGAACCGCATCTGGGTGGCCCGTACCCGCGACATCGCCATCATCACCGCCGAGGACGCGATCAACTACGGCCTGTCCGGTCCCTCCCTGCGCGGCTCGGGGGTCAACCACGACCTGCGCAAGAGCGAGCCGTTCGGGGTGTATGACCAGCTCGACTTCGAGGTGCCGCTGGGCAGCCGGGGTGATACCTACGACCGTTACTACATCCGCGTGCGCGAGATGGAACAGTCCGCCTCCATGGTCACCCAGATTCTGGACCGCCTGCCGGAGATCGACGGCCCGATCATGACCGAAGATCCCAAGCTGAAGCGTCCGGACAAGGTGCTGGTGAACATCTCCATGGAAGCCATGATCCAGCACTTCAAGGTGGTGGCCCACGGATTCGACGTTCCCAAGGGAGAGGTGTACTGTGGCACCGAAACCCCCAAGGGCGAGCTGGGCTTCTATCTGGTGTCCGACGGGTCCGGCAACCCCTACAAGTGCAAGATCCGCGCTCCGTCGTTCGTGCACATGGGGGCGCTGGATCATATGTCGCGCGGATATATGATCGCGGATATCGTCACCGTGTTCGGTTCCTTCGACGTGGTGATGGGTGAGTGCGACCGGTAGCCGATTCAGGTTGCCAATGATGTTTCCGGAGGCATGAAAATGACCGCGAAAACCGAAGAGCAGGAACTTGACCTGACCCGCGCCTATGAGATCGCGGAGGAGGAGTACGGCAAGCAGGGGCCGATCATCCGCGTGCTGCAGAAGGTGCAGGCCGAGTACGGCTACATCCCGCCCGAGTATCTGCCGGAGATGGCGGAAATCCTCGAGGTGCCGCTGGCCAAGATCTTTGGCGCGCTGACCTTCTATTCACAGTTCTACACATCCCCTCGCGGTAAATACATCGTGAAGGTATGCGTGGGAACCGCCTGCCACGTGCAGGGGGCCAAAGACATCCTTGACCGTATGAAGGATGAACTCAAAGTAGGGGCGGGGGAGACCACGGAGGACATGATGTTCACCCTGGAGCCGGTGGCGTGCATCGGCTCCTGCGGGCTCGCCCCCTTATGTCTGATCAATACCGAAACGGCCGCAAACATGACTCCGGCGGGGATGGCGGGAAAAATCCAAGCCATCGTTGAAAAGGAGTCCGCGGGCGTCGCGGAGGAATAATAATGGCCGAGGAAAAAAAAGGCGGGACCGCGGTGATGGACGCTCCGGCGGCCAAGTCCGGCGGGCTGTCGGTAATGCCCAAACGCTACGTGCCGTGGCCGGAGGGAAACGAAAAACCGCAAATCTGGATCGGCATGGGCACCTGCGGCACCGCCGCCGGAGCCAGTGCGCTTGAGGAGGAAATCCAGGCTTGGCTCAAGGAGCACGGCATGGAGGCGGACATCCACCCGGTGGGCTGCGTGGGCATGTGCCACAACGAGCCGCTGGTGGACGTGCAGGTAAAAGGCCGTCCGCGCGTTTCCTACAAGAAGGTTTCGTCCAAGAATCTGGCGCAGATCCTCAAGGAGCACCTGCAGGACGGCAGCGCCTCCAAGCGTGCCGCCTTCGGGCAGCTGATCAACCCGGACGAGAAGCAGGAGCCGTACGACGGCATTCCCAACTTCCACGAGGAGCCGTTCTTCAAGAACCAGGTGAAGATTGTCATGCAGCGCTGCGGCGTGATCGACTATCACTCGATCGACGACTACCTGGCCACCGGCGGCTACGACGGGCTGAAAAAGGCCGTCACCATGAGCTCCGACGAGATCATCGAGGAGATCAAGAAAAGCGGCCTGCGCGGCCGTGGCGGCGCCGGGTTCCCCACCTGGATGAAGTGGAAATTCGCGCGTGACGCCGAAGGGGACGCCAAGTACATGGTGTGCAACGCGGACGAGGGCGACCCCGGCGCGTTCATGGACCGGGCGGTGCTGGAGGGTGATCCCCACTCCCTGTTGGAGGGGATGATCATCGGCGCCTTCGCGGTGGGCGCCCAGTACGGCTACATCTACTGCCGCGCCGAGTACCCGCTGGCCATCCGGATCCTCAACCAGGCGCTGGATCAGGCGCGTGAGAAGGGCTTCCTGGGCGAGAACATTCTCGGCACCGGCTTCTCCTACGACATCATCATCAAGGAGGGGGCGGGGGCCTACGTGTGCGGCGAGGAAATGGCGCTGCTCAACTCGATCATGGGTGAGCGCGGCATGCCGATGATCAAGCCGCCGTTCCCGGCCACCCGCGGCGTGTGGGGCAAGCCGACCAACATCAACAACGTGGAGACCTTCGCCAACATCGCCGAGATCGTCGTCAACGGCGGCGACTGGTACGCGGGCTGGGGTTCGGAGACCACCAAGGGCACCAAGACCTTCGCCCTCACCGGCAAGGTGAAGCGCCCCGGCCTGGTGGAGGTGCCCACCGGCACCACCATCCGCGAGCTGGTGGAGGACATCGGCGGCGGCATGACCCTCAAGAAGGTGGGTTTCAAGGCCGCCCAGTTCGGCGGCCCCTCCGGCGGTTGCCTGCCCGGCGAGTTCATGGAAACCGGCATCGACTACGAGTCCCTCAACTCCGGCGGCGCCATCATGGGATCCGGCGGCGTGGTGGTGCTGGACGAGTACAACTGCATGGTGGATACGGCGCGCTTCTTCATGGAGTTCACCGTGGACGAGTCGTGCGGAAAGTGCACCCCGTGCCGGGACGGCACCGCGCTGATGCTGCAGATTCTGGAGCGCATCACCCACGGTGAAGGCAGGCTCGAGGACATCGAAAAGCTGGAGCAGATTTCCGGCTTCACCAAGGCCAACTCCCTGTGCGGCCTGGGTCAGGTGGCGCCGAACCCGGTGCTGACCACCCTGCGCTACTTCCGGGACGAGGTGGTGGAGCACATCGTGGACAAGAAGTGCCGCGCGCACTCCTGCGACGAGCTGATCGAATACGTGGTGCTCGAGGACAAGTGCACCACCTGCGGATTGTGCAAGCCGCCCTGCCCCACCGACGCGCTCGAGTGGGAAAAGAAGCAGACGGCTTTCATCAACCATGAGACCTGCATCCGCTGCAAGGCGTGTGTGATGGCCTGTCCGTTCATGGCCATCAAGTAGCCCCCCCGGGCGAACGAACCGGAACGGACAGGAACTAGCGAAGAGGCAATTGATGTCGACGGCCACCACCAAGGTTGACACCATTACGGTCACCATCAACGGGCAGACCATTCAGGTGCCCAAGGGGACCCGGATCATCCAGGCGGCGGAAATGCTGGGGATCGAGATCCCCACGTTCTGTTACCAACCGCGCATGCGACCCAACGCCGCCTGCCGCATCTGCACCGTCGAGGTGACCAAGCCCATGAACAAGATGTTCATGGCCTGCGCCACCGAGATGATGGACGGCATGGAGGTGCTCACCGACTCGGAGCGCACCCTCAAGGACCGCCAGACCAACCTGGACCTGCTGCTCACCCAGCATCCGCTGGACTGCCCGGTGTGCGACAAGGGCGGCGAGTGCAAGCTGCAGGACTACTCGGTCAAGTACGGCTCCTTCGAGAACCCGTTCGAGACCAAGCGCAAGGATTTCCCCGAGGATATCCGCTCCGTGGCGCTGGACTTTAACAGCAACCGTTGCATCCTGTGCGGCGGCTGCATCCAGGTGTGCGGCGACATTCAGCAGGTGGACGCCATCGGCTTCTCCAAGCGCGGCTTCATTACCGTGGTGGGCGCGCCCATGGGCGAGGCCCTGGACTGCGAATTCTGCGGCCAGTGCATGGACGTGTGCCCGGTGGGCGCCATCACCAGCCGCTTCGCCAAGTACAAGTTCCGTCCCTGGCAGGAGGAAAAGACCCAGACCACCTGCACCTACTGCGGCTGCGGCTGCCAGTACGATCTGCGCACGGTGGACGGCGAAGCCTCCCGGGTGACCCCCATCGAGGGCGTCGGGCCGGGTCAAGGTTCCCTGTGCGTGCGCGGCCACTTCGGCTACCACTTCATGGAAGACGACCGGCGCATCACCCGTCCGCTGGTGCGGCGTGGGGACAAGCTGGTGGAAACCACCTGGGAGGAGGCCGTGTCCGAGGCGGCGCGTGGCCTGGCCGGTGCCAAGGCGGCGGGCGCTGGACGGGTGGCGGGGATTGCCGGTGGACGCCTGACCAACGAGGAGCAGTACCTGTTTGGCCGTCTGGTGCGGGACGTGCTGGGTTCCTCCAATCTGGATTCGTCCCTGCGTTATGGCGCCATCAACGGCGTCACCGTGACCCGTGAGGCGCTGGGCGTCACCGGCATGATGAACAGCTTTGACGAAGTGCGTGCCGCCGATGCGGTGCTGCTGATCGGCTGCGACATCACCCAGGAGGCGCCGATCCTCGGACTGGCGGTGAAGGAAGCCATCCACAAGGGCGAGAAGCCTGTGCTGGTGGCCGATTCCATGAAGACCGAGATCATGAAGCGCGGTGCGGGACGACTGGTGTATACGCCGGGCACCGAAATCGCGGTGATCAAGGGGCTGGTCAAGGCGGTGGTGGACGAAGGGCTGATCGACGAACAGGTTGCCAAGAAGTACCCCAAGGCGGTCCAGGCCCTGCGCAGCGAACTGTCCGGCACCTACAAGGAAATCGAGACTCCCACCGGCCTGAAGAAGGACGACATCGTGGCGCTGGCCAAGCGCTTCGCTGCGGCCTCCAAGGGCATCATCCTGGCGGGTCCGCGGGTGACCGGGGGCCTGAAGGGCAAGAGCGCCATGACCATGCTGGTGGATCTGGCGTTCCTGACCGGCGGGCTCACCACGCCGGGCGCCGGGGTGAACGCCATCACCATGGAAAACAACGAGTTGGGTCTGGCCCTGAACGGCATGGCGCCGGAACTGGTGCCGGGCGGCGGATCCTGGGACGATGCGGAAGCGCGGGGGAAGGTGGCCACCGCCTGGAACTGCTCCCTGCCGAACCATCAGGGCGACACCATGATGGAGATGTTCGACGCCATGCGCGAAGGGCGCATCTCCGCCGCCATCGTCGCCGGTACCGATCCGGTGGGACGCCTGCCGCAGGATGCCGGGGCGGCCGAGGCGCTTGGCGCCTTGGACTGTCTGGTGGTTTCGGACCTGTTCCTGTCGGAAACCGCGAAGCGCGCCCATGTGGTGTTCCCGGCCCGCTCCTACGCGGAGAAGGACGGCACCGTCACCAACATGGAAGGGCGGGTGCAGACCATCACCAGTTGCATGAAGGCGCCGGGCAAGGCCGCTTCCGACTGGAAGATCGTGTCCGACATCGCCCGGGAGATGGGCCATCCGCTGGAGTATGCCAACCCGGGTGAAATTCGCGCCGAGGCCGCTGCACTGGTGCCGCAGTTTGCGGACACGGACGTGACCAACGCGGCCCGGGGCGGGGTTTCCACCGAGGCGCTGGAGGCGTGGCTGGCGGGCGGATTCGGCACCGGAATGGGCGAGCGTTACGACCTGCCGGCCAAGCTGAACGAGGCCAGCGGGCACGAGATGCGCCTGTACGTGGGTGAGCTGCTGTTCCATTCCGGCTCCATGTCCACCTACAACTGGGGGCTGATGAAGATCAACGACGCCGCGTCGCTGCAACTCAACAGCCGTGAGGCGCGCAAGCTGAAGATCAAGGAGGGCGACCGGGTACGCCTGACCGGTGACCGCGGCAGCTGTGTGGTGACCGCCAAGCCGGACCCCAACATCATGCCGGGTACCCTGTTCTTCCCGCGCCACTCGGTGCTGGACGACGTACGCAACCTGGTGCAGGTGGTGGAAGGCAGCGAGGAAGAGGGTTCGGTGCCACAGTTCCGCTTTACGCGGGTCACCATGGAAAAGGTTTCCGGCGTGGCGGAAGCCGAGGCCTCGGCGTAACAGTCCTCTGGTGTTTGGATAAGGACGGACCGCAATGGAAATCGGATCAATGGTTGCCGTGACGCTGGTGCAGATCGCCGTCGTCATGGGTGTGGTACTGCTCACCGTGGCCTACATGACCTATGCCGAGCGCAAGGTGCTCTCGTTCATGCAGGACCGTCTCGGTCCCATGGAGGTGGGCCCCTGGGGGCTGCTGCAGCCGATCGCGGACGGGCTCAAGCTGTTCTTCAAGGAGGACATCATCCCGTCCGGGGCCAACAAGATCATCTTCGCCGTGGCGCCCATCATCTGTCTGGTTCCGGCCCTGATCGGCTTTGCGGTGATCCCCTACAACGGCAGCTTCACCCTGTTCGGCCTGGAGGGCGGCGGCGTCATCTCTGACCTGAACGTGGGCCTGCTGTACATCTTCGCGGTGGCCGGGATGGGCGCCTACGGCGTGATCCTGGGTGGCTGGGCCTCCAACAGCAAGTATGCCTTTCTGGGTGGCTTGCGCTCGGCGGCGCAGATCATCTCCTACGAGTTGGCCATGGGCTTTTCCATCGTTGGCGTGCTGCTGCTGTCTGGCAGCCTGTCGCTGGTGACGGTGACCGAGGCGCAGGCGGGCACCTGGTTCGGGTTTATCCCCCAGTGGAACATCTTCCTGCAGCCGGTGGCCTTTGTGGCCTACGTGATCGCAGCGGTGGCGGAAACCAACCGCCTGCCGTTCGACATGCCGGAGGCGGAGTCGGAACTGGTGGCCGGGTTTTTCACCGAATACTCGGGCATGCGCTTCTCCCTGTTCTTCCTGGCCGAATACGGCAACATGATTCTGGTCAGCTGTCTGGCCTCGATCCTGTTCCTGGGCGGCTACAAGGCGCCGCTGCCGATCCTGGAGTTCATCCCCGGATTCGTGTGGCTGGCCCTGAAGACCTGGGCGCTGCTGTTCTTCTTTATCTGGATTCGCGGTACCTACCCGCGGGTGCGTTTCGATCAGCTGATGAAGTTCGGCTGGAAGGTGCTGATTCCGGTCACCCTCGCGAACCTGCTGGTCACCGCCCTGGGCGTGTACATCTACAACAACTGACGCGGAAGCCGTTCGCGCCGGTTGGCACATAGGAATAACGAGCCATGGGCCTGATACGAAATATCTTCATGACCGAGCTTCTGATGGGGCTCAAGATCGTGTTCATGCAAATGTTCAAACCGACCATCACGTTGCAGTACCCGCACGTGAAGCATCCGATTCCGGACGGCTATCGCGGGTTGATGAGCCTGCTGCGTTACGAGGACGGTACCGAGCGTTGCGTGGGGTGCTCCCTGTGCGAGGCGGCCTGCCCGTCCAACTGCATCAAGGTGGTGTCCGACGAGGTGCCGGGGCAGCCGCTGGTGCGCTACGCCCGCGAGTACTACCTGGACATCACCCGCTGCATCTTTTGTGGCTTCTGCACCGAGGCCTGCCCGGTGGACGCCCTGGCCATGACCAAGGTGTATGAGGCGGCGGTGTACGACCGGCGTGATCTGATGTTCGACAAGGCCAAGCTGTATGAGCTGGGCGAGCGATATCTGGAAGATGGCAAGGCCTATCTGACCCACCACCGCATGGACGACGGCACCCTGCACCCGGTGGAGGGGCTGGGTGACAACCGCTATCACTTCCCGGCCGTGGACGCGGAGCACGGTGGCGTGCAGCCGGAACAGATCGGCCTGACCGCCGAGGCGCTGGAAGTGGAGGAGACCACCCGATGATTGAGGCCCTGTTCATTTATCTGGCCACCGTGTGCGTGATCTGCGCGGTGCTCACCGTCAGCCTGCGCCAGCCCGTCTACAACGTGCTGGCCCTGCTCACCATGTTCTTCCACGTGGCCGGCCTGTATGTGCTGCTGAACGCGGAGTTTCTGGCGGTGGTGCAGATCATCGTTTACGCGGGCGCCATCCTGGTGCTGTACCTGTTTGTGCTGATGCTGCTCAACGTGCGCACCCAGTCCCGCCACCTGCACCGGCAGTGGCCGTTCGCGGTGCTGATCCTGGGTTCGGTGACCGCCATGCTGGTGGGCGCCCTGCAGGATGGCACCTGGGGTGTCGCCAGTGGCGAGTACACCGCGGCCGCCATTCAGGAAATCGGCAATACCCAGGCCATCGGCCTGCGTCTGTACACCGACTATCTGTTGCCGTTCGAAGTGGCCTCCCTGGTGCTGCTGGTGGCCATGATTGGTGCCATCGTGCTTACCAAGAAGGGCCTCATCGACGACCACATCAAGGAGTGATGCCGTGATTCCGCTTTCCAGTTATGTGATTCTGTCCGCCGTGCTGTTCTTTATCGGCGTGGTGGGCGTGCTGATGCGGCGCAGCATCATCGTGGTGCTGCTGTCCATCGAGCTGATGCTGAACGCGGTCAACATCAACTTCGTGGCCTTCTCCCATTACCTGGAGTCGATCACGGGGCAGGTGTTCGTGTTCTTCACCCTGACGGTGGCCGCCGCCGAGGTGGCGGTGGGGCTGGCGCTGTTGATCGCCATCTACCGCAACCGGCAGACGGTGAACGTGGAAGAGCTGGACATGATGAAGTGGTAGCGCCTTGCGCCCGCTTCGGATTGTTCCGTGTGTTTGGATTGAGCGTTTTTTTAGAATTGCCAGGAAGAAAGCCGGTTTGACATGTTGTACGTGCTGATTCCCCTGCTGCCCCTGTTCTCCTTCATCATGGTGGGGCTGTTCCAGAAATGGATGCGCAACCAGGCGCACCTGATCTGTGTGCCGATGGTGTTCGCCTCTTTCGGCCTGTCGGTCTATGCCTTCATGCAGGTGGCCGGTGGAAACCCGGTGAACTTCGACCTGTACGAGTGGATCCCGGTAGGAGACTTCCGGCCCACCTTCGGCATTATGATCGACCAGCTGACCGCATCCATGCTGCTGCTGGTGACCCTGGTGTCGTCGCTGGTGCACCTGTACACCGTCGGGTACATGCATGGGGACGGCGGTTACGACCGCTTCTTCGCCTACATCTCCCTGTTCACCTTCTCCATGCTGGCGCTGGTGATGAGCAACAACTTCCTGCAGCTGTTCTTCGGCTGGGAGATGGTGGGCCTGTGCTCCTACCTGCTGATCGTGCACTGGTATGAGCGCAAGGCCAGCACCAACGCCTCGTTCAAGGCATTCATCCAGAACCGGGTGGGCGACCTGGGCTTTGCGCTGGGCATCTTTCTGGTGTGGGACACGGTGGGCAGCCTGGACTACGGCACCGTGTTCGCCGCCATCGGCGACCACCGCAACGACACCATGAACCTGCTGGGCACCCAGGTGAACGTGGTCACCATGATCGCCCTGCTGCTGTTCGTGGGCGCGGTGGGCAAGAGCGCGCAGTTTTTGCTGCACTCCTGGCTGCCGGACGCGATGGAGGGCCCGACGCCGATCTCCGCGCTGATCCACGCGGCCACCATGGTGACCGCGGGCATCTTCATGGTGTCGCGCTGCCACCCGATCTTCAACCTGTCCGAGACCGCCATGATGGTGGTGGCCCTGACCGGCGCGTTCACCGCCCTGTTCGGCGCCACCATCGCCCTCACCCAGAACGACATCAAGAAGGTGGTCGCCTACTCCACCATGAGTCAGCTGGGCTACATGGTGATGGCCTGCGGCATCGGCGCCTACGTGGCGGGCATGTTCCACCTGCTCACCCACGGCGTGTTCAAGGCGCTGCTGTTTCTGGCCGCCGGTTCGGTCATCCACGCCCTGTCCGCAGAGCAGGATATCCGCAAGATGGGCCAGGCTAAAAAGTACATGCCCACCACCTACTGGACCATGCTGTGGGGTTCCCTGGCGCTGGCGGGCATCTTCCCGTTTGCCGGGTTCTTCTCCAAGGACGAGATCCTGTGGGAGGCGTGGAACGCCGGGGTGATGGGCAAGGGCCTGTGGCTGATCGGGGTGATTGTGGCCTTCATGACCGCCTTCTACACCTTCCGCGTGTTCTTCATGGTGTTCTACGGCAAGGACAACATGACCGACGAGATGCGTTCCCACGCCCACGAATCGCCCCGGGTGATCACCATCCCGCTGGTGGTGCTGGCCGTTGGCGCCCTGTTCGTCGGCTGGCTGGGCAACCCCATGTTCGGCCCCAACCTGTCCCACAACTTCCTGGGCCCGGTGTTCAATACCCCGGTCTCCCACGTGCCCGTTACCGAGCACGCGCAGTTGCAGATGCCGAACCTGGTGGGCGAGGCGTTCGCGGAGGAAGGGCACGACCCGCACGCGGCCCCGGCCCCGCACGGGGAGGACCCGCAGGCGGCCGATCCGCACGCCATGGCCCCGGCGGCCCACGGCGCCGCCGCAGCGGGTGGCGCGGAGCACGGGGGCGGACACAACAAGACCATGGAGTTCCTGCTGATGGCGTTCTCGCTGGCGGTGGCCGGCTCCGGCATCTTCATGGCCTACGCCTGGTACTACCGCCCCAACGAGGCACCGGCCAAGCTGGCCGCCAGCTACAACGGGCTGTATCAGGGGTCGTTGAACAAGTGGTACTGGGACGAACTGTACGATGCCGTGTTCGTGCGCCCCACGGTGAAGTTCGCCCACGGCCTGTGGCGGGTGGCCGACGAGATCGTGATCGACAAGGTCCTGGTCGACGGCGTGGCCATCACCACCCGGATCGGCGGCGAGATTTTGAAATTTTTCCAGACCGGTCGCGTGCAGCATTACGCGATGGTGATGTCCCTGGGGATCTTCGTGATCCTGGGTGGCTTCTTCCTGTTTTAAAACAGGAAAGCCGGGCTGGATTTGTAATCGTTTGTTTGGTTAACGCGAAGGGACCGGATTCATGGACCACTTGCTTACCTGGGTGATCTTTCTGCCGCTGATTGGCGCGGGGATTGCCTTCCTGGTGAAGGACCACCAGACGGTGAAGGTGCTGGCGCTCGTCACCACCATCGCCGACTTTCTGATTTCGCTGCCCCTGTGGATGAAGTTCGACCACGGCACGGCGAATTTCCAGTTTGTCGAAAAGTACTCCTGGATCCCCACCTTCAACATCAACTACCACATCGGGGTGGATGGGATCAGCCTGCTGCTGATCATCATGACCACCTTCCTGGCGCCGTTCTGCGTGCTCTGCTCCTGGAATGCCATCGCCGACCGCAACCGCGAGTTCATGATCAACATCATGGTCATGCAGACCGCCATGGTCGGCGTGTTCGCGGCGCTGGACATGGCCCTGTTCTATATCTTCTGGGAAGCCATGCTGATCCCCATGTACCTGATCGTCGGGGTATGGGGCGGGGTCAACCGCATCTACGCGGCGCTCAAGTTCTTCATTTACACCCTGGCCGGCTCGCTGCTGCTGCTAGTGGCGATGATCTACATGTTCTTCAAGGCCGGACATACCTTCGATATCCCGGCGCTGATGAACACGCCGTTCGCTCCGGAGGCCCAGTTCTGGCTGTTCCTGGCCATGTTCGTGGCGTTCGCGATCAAGGTGCCCATGTTCCCGTTCCACACCTGGCTGCCGCACGCGCACGTGCAGGCACCCACCGCCGGTTCGGTGATTCTGGCCTCCGTGATGCTGAAGATGGGCGCCTACGGCTTCCTGCGCTTCTGCCTGCCGATGCTGACCGAGGCATCGCTGTCGCTGACGCCGTTCATCCTCACCCTGAGTGTGGTGGCCATCATCTACGGCGCCTACATGGCGCTGGCGCAGACCGACATCAAGAAGCTGATTGCCTACTCGTCGGTGAGCCACATGGGCTTTGTGACCATCGGCATGTTCGTCTACAACCAGCTCGGCATCGAGGGCGCCATCATGCAGATGGTCAACCACGGTGTGACCACCGGCGCCCTGTTCCTGTGCGTGGGTATCATCTACGACCGGCGTCACACCCGTGACCTGTCCGAATACGGCGGGCTGGCCAAAACCATGCCCATGTTCGCCACCTGCTTCGTGATCTTCAGCATGGCCTCCATCGGCCTGCCGGGGACCAACGGCTTCATCGGCGAGTTCATGGTGCTGCTGGGGGCATTCACCTACGACCGGCTGACCGGCGTGCTGGCCGCCACCGGCATCGTGCTGGGCGCGGTCTACATGCTGTATCTGGTGGCGCGGATGATCTGGAGCGAGTGCTCCAACCCGGAGAACCAGAAGCTCACGGACCTGAGCCTTCGCGAGTTCACCATCCTTGCGCCGCTGGTGGTGCTGACCTTTGTGATCGGCCTGTACCCGGCTCCGTTCCTGGAAGTGATGCACGTCTCGGTGGAGCACCTGATTAACCAGACCGCGGGGCTTGCCGGTGCGCCGCAGATTGCGCTGCTCAAGTAGCGCGTGGCGGGCCGGACTGTTTTGATTTTTTGTAACGGGATGCAACCCGGAGAGTTCCCATCATGAACATGACCATCCCCATGGACAACGTCATCGCCCTGCTGCCCGAGATGATCATCGCGGCATTCGCCTGTCTGGTGCTGATGTTTGACCTGATGCTTCCCCAGGGGCGCAAGAACCCCCTGGCCTGGTTTTCGCTGGCCGGTGTGGCGCTGGCGGCCTTTGCCACCTTCCGCCTGACCCATCAGCACATCTCGGCCTTTGCCGACACCTTCCAGGTGGATCCGTTTTCCAACTTCTTCAAGTTGCTGTTCTACCTCATCGTGGCGCTGGTGATCCTGATGAGCCGGGCTTACCTGCAGCAGGACCGCATCCACATCGGCGAGTATTACCACTTCATTCTGCTGGTACTCACCGGCATGATGATCATGGTGTCGGCCACCGACCTGATGACCGTTTACATGGGTCTGGAACTGGTTTCGGTGACCCTGTACATCATGGCCGCCATGAAGCGCTATGAAAGCCGTTCCACGGAGGCGGGGCTCAAGTATTTCGTGCTCGGCTCCTTCTCCAGCGCGGTGCTGCTGTATGGCATGTCGTTGATCTATGGCGTTACCGGCACCACCAATCTGGCCGCCATCGGCGCCTTTCTGGGCGACGGGGTGCCCAACAGCGCCGCCACCGTGGGGCTGATCATGATGGTGGTCGGGCTGGCCTTCAAGGTGGCCGCCGCTCCGTTCCACATGTGGGCCCCGGACGTTTACGAGGGCTCGCCCACGCCGATTACCGCGTTCATGAGCGTGGCCCCCAAGGCCGCCGCCTTTGCCGTCATCCTGCGTGTGATGCTGGAGGCCTTTGGCGGCATGAAGTCCGACTGGGAGGCCATTTTCACCGTGATCGCGGTGCTCACCATGGCGGTGGGTGCGGTGCTGGCGCTGGTGCAGACCTCTCTCAAGCGCATGCTGGCCTATTCCTCCATCGGTCACGCGGGCTATGCCCTGATCGGCGTGGTGGTGGGTGACGCACTGGGTACCTTCTCGGTCATGTACTACCTGGTGATCTACGCCGTGATGAACCTGGGCGCGTTCGCCATCATCATCATGCTGCGCAACCAGGGCCTGATGGGCGAGGAACTGGACGACCTGAAGGGGCTGTCGCGCACCCATCCGTGGGCCGCGCTGTTCATGCTGGTGTTCATGTTCTCGCTGGCGGGAATTCCGCCCACCGCGGGCTTCATCGCCAAGTTCTACATCTTCATGGCGGCGATCAACGCCGGCTACATCCTGCTGGCCATCGCCGGTGCCCTGCTGGCGGCGGTGTCCGCCTACTACTACATCCGTGTGATCGTGGTGATGTACATGCAGGAGCCGGAAACCGACCACGTGCTCACCGCCCCGGCCGGGCTGCGGTTGGCGCTGGTGTTCTCGCTGCTGTTCGTGATCGGGCTGGGCGTGTTCCCGGATCCGCTGGCCGACTTCGCCCAGCAGGCCATTCTCTCGTTCTAGCCCCTCCCGCCGCCCGCCGGGACGGACCGTCGTTTCCGGGCGGGGGAGGCAGGGGATCACCGCACGGGGAGACGGGTTACGTCTGATCGGCTGCACACCCCCCTGTCCCAATGGGATACGCGCCCGCTGGCGGAGCGGGCCGCCCTGTGCCTGGAGCGGGCCGCCGACCTGCTGGAGGGGTTTGGCGAAAACCCCCACCGGGTGCGTGCCTACCGCACCGGAGCGGACACCCTGCGCGCCCGTGGCGGGCAGGTGAGCGCCCGGCTGAAGGCGGGCACCCTCACCGAACTACCGGGCATCGGCAAGGAACTGGCGGCCAAGACCGCCGAAGTGGCCGAAACCGGCACCCTGGCCGCCCTTTCCGAACTGGAGGCGCGCATCCCGCCAACCGCCGCACGGCTGGCCCCGCTGCCCGGCGTGGGCGAAAAACTGGCCATCTATCTGACCTGCCGCCTGCATGTGGATACCCCGGCGCATTTGCGCCAACTGGTGGCCACCCACATGTTGCGCACCATCCCCTGGGTGGGTCCGGAAGGGGAGGCGGCGGTGCGCAAGGGGCTGGCGGAACTGGTGGAGGGGTGACCACCGTGCCGGGGGACACGTCATGCATATTTTAATTACTGGCGCGAGCGGCTTTATCGGACGCCATCTGGCCACCGCCCTGCGGGACCGTGGGCACCGGGTCACCGGTTGCGTGCGCGATCCCCGTCACCGGTGGCCGGGTGTCGATTTCATCCAATCCGACCTCACCCGCGACCAGACCACACAGGCGTGGCTGCCCCGGTTGCACGGGGTGGACGTGGTGATCAATGCCGTGGGGGTGATCCGCGAAACCGGTGCCAACACCTTTGACACCCTGCACCACCGGGCCCCCTTGTCCCTGTTTCAGGCCGCTTCGGAGGCCGGAGTGGGACGGGTGATTCAGATCTCCGCCCTGGGGGCGCACCCGGACGCGGCTTCGGAATTCCACCGCAGCAAGGGGCGCGCGGACGCCGCACTGGCTCAGCTTCCGGTGCGCGGCGTGGTGCTGCGGCCCTCGGTGGTATATGGCTCCGGCGGGCAGAGCACGGAGCTGTTCGAGGCCATGGCGGCCCTGCCACTGGTGCCCTTGGTGGGGGCGGGGGAGCAGGTCATTCAGCCGGTGGATGCGGACGATCTCACCGCTGCGGTGGTGCGTCTGGTTACCATGGACGATCCGCCCGCGCTGGTGGATGCGGTGGGGCCGAAGCCGGTCACCTTGCGGGAATTCCTGACCGCCTTCCACACCGGCTTGGGGCTGTCGCCGCCCCGGTTCCTGGCTGTCCCGCGTCCGCTGGTGGGGTTGGGGGCGTGGCTGGGAGACCGGTTCGGCACCGGCCCCTTGACCCGTGAGGCGCTGGGCATGCTGGAGCGAGGCAACACCGCCGATCCGGCCCCGTTCGCAGCGTTGCTTGGCCGGGCGCCCACGGCGCTGTCCGACGGGGTGGCCGGGATGGCTCCCTCTCGCGCCCGCCTGTGGCATGCCCGCCTGTATTTCATGGCGCCCCTGTTGCGGGGTGTGCATTGCCGCCGTGTGGCTGACGGCGGCCGTGGTTTCCGCTTTCGTGTGGCCGGTGGAGCGCAGCCTTGAGTTGTTGTCCCGGGTGGGCATCGGCGCAGGGTGGCAGGTTCCGGTCCTGTACGGGGCGTCGGCGCTGGACGCGCTGATCGGCCTTTTGGTGCTGGCCGGGGTGCGCCCCCTTCCGGTGGGCGTTCTGCAATTGGTTGTGATTGGCGGCTACACGGCGATCATCACCCTGTTCCTGCCGTGGATGTGGGCCGATCCGTTCGGCCCGCTGGTCAAGAACCTGCCGCTGGCGGCGGCCATTCTGGTATGGATGGCGCTGGAGGTGGAATGACGTACCTATGGCTCAAGACCGTGCATGTGCTCAGCGCCACCGTATTGTTCGGCACCGGTGTGGGCTCCATGTATTACTTTTTCCGGGCAAACCGGTCCGGGGAGCCGCGCCTGATCGCCGCCACGGCACGCCACCTGGTGCTGGCCGACTGGGTATTCACCACCCCGGCAGCGGTGGTGCAGCCGGTTACCGGCCTGTGGATGCTGTCGCTCAGCGGAGTGCCCCTGTCCTCCCGCTGGGTGTGGGCGTCGCTGATGCTGTTCGTTTATGTGGGCGCCTGCTGGATTCCGGCGGTGGTGCTTCAATTGCGCATGCGGCGCATGGCGGAGTCGGCGCTGGAGGCGGGCGGTTTGTTGCCCCCGGCTTACGCCGTATACCTGCGCATCTGGATCGGGCTGGGGGTGCTGGCCCTGCCGGCCATGCTGGTGATCTTCTGGTTGATGGTGGTCAAGCCGTCCTGAT
>Ga0224496_10000180_pt1 | contig 46691 bp, 45 predicted proteins | sample SF_Jul11_sed_USG_2_FD_168127 | JGI IMG/M metagenome (GOLD analysis project Ga0224496, IMG submission 168127) | Sediment microbial communities from San Francisco Bay, California, United States - SF_Jul11_sed_USGS_8_1 | ecosystem: Environmental > Aquatic > Marine > Sediment | place: USA...
TTCAATTGCGCATGCGGCGCATGGCGGAGTCGGCGCTGGAGGCGGGCGGTTTGTTGCCCCCGGCTTACGCCGTATACCTGCGCATCTGGATCGGGCTGGGGGTGCTGGCCCTGCCGGCCATGCTGGCGATCTTCTGGTTGATGGTGGCCAAGCCGTCCTGATCCCCCCTCTTGCGAACCGGCTCGGCAACCCCCTATTCTGCACAACCGGTACTACCCATCCATCCGCCCAAGGACGCCATGCCCACCCAGATCAATTACGTACTCAAGGTCCACGACGCGAAGCTGGGCCAGGTAAAAAAAGCCCTCACCGATGCGGGCATCGACGTGGTCAGCCTGGTGGAGGTGTACAAGGAGGAAAAGGCCGCAGAAGGCGGGGAACAGGCCCCGTCCGCTGCCGGTTGATTCCTCCCTTCCCGCCACGTACAATGCCCGCAGAGCCGCGTGGAATGCGGCACTTCGCAAAACCGACGTCTGTCCTGTGAGGAGAAACACCGTGGAAAACCGGTGGTTTGGCGCCGTGGGCGCCGTTACGGTCCTGGCCCTGCTGTCCACCTGGATGCTGGCGGGTCCGGCACACGCAATCTGGGTGGACCTGACCCCCGAGCAGAAGGACAGGGCCCAGAAAATCGGCGGCTTCAACGCCAGCATGGGCAGCGTCGAAAAGCTGGTGCAGCCGTGGATGGTGCAGGCGGAGGGCGAGCACAAGGGCGCCGCCATCCTGATGACCGAGTTTCTCTCCCTGGCCTTTGCGGCCATGGACGCAGCCCGTAACTTCGCCGCCCTGCAACCGTGGGAAGCCGAGGACGCCATCGGGCGCGCGCGCGGCAAGCTGGTATTCTCCGTGACCACCATCGGCCCCACCGACGGCTATGCGGACGGCCTGCGCGGCTGGGTGGAGGTGGGCGGCAAGCGCATTCAGAACACCCACTGGCAGAACGGCAAGCCCGAGGCCCAGGACGGCGGCTTCATCGCCGATTCCACCTTCTGGTTCCCCATTCAGGGCATCGACCCGAACGCGCAGATCACCCTGCACGTGGTGCACGACAACGGCAAGCTGGAGTGGCGTTTCCCGGTGGATCTGTCCAAGATGCGTTAGCGTCCCGCGCGGAACCCCCCGCGCTGTGGCGGGCCGGGGCGGGGTGCCCGGTTCCTGTTATTTTAAAAAAAATTGCGCCGGAGGGGTTGCCATGCCTTTGGACCGGATTAAATACGTGGCTGCCGGTCGCTGGCGGCCGCAAGAATTTTGGCGTCCCGGTGGGACGCGACGGACCTGACCCTCAACAGAATTTAAAAAACGGTAATGGAGGACGATACCGCAATGAACCTGAAACCGCTCAAGGATCGCGTTCTGATCAGCTACATCGAAGAGGCCGAGAAATCCGCCGGTGGCATCTACATCCCGGATGCCGCCAAGGAGAAGCCGCAGCGCGGCAAGGTGGAGGCCATCGGTGGCGAGGTCAAGGAAATCAAGGTCGGCGACGAAGTGCTGTTCGGCAAGTACTCCGGCGACAAGTTCAAGGTCGGCAGCCAGGACATGCTGATCGTCAAGGAGGAAGACGTCCTCGCGGTCGTCGGCTAACCCCCATTTTTTTGATATTGAAGTCAATTTACAGGAGATAACGAGCATCATGGCAAAGCAGATTATTTTTGACGAGGAAGCCCGCTCCGCCGTACTGCGCGGCGTGAACCAGCTGGCCGCCGCCGTCAAGGCGACCATGGGACCCAAGGGCCGCAACGCCATCATCGAGAAGAAGTGGGGCGCTCCGACCATCACCAAGGACGGCGTTACCGTCGCCAAGGAAGTGGAACTGAAGGATGCCTGGGAGAACATCGGCGCGCAGCTGGTGAAGGAAGTCGCCTCCAAGACTTCCGACGTGGCCGGTGATGGCACCACCACCGCCACCGTGCTGGCCCAGGCCATCTACCGCGAGGGCGTGCGCAACGTCTCCGCCGGCGCCAACTCCATGGACCTGAAGCGCGGCATCGACAAGGCCGTGGAGGCCGTGGTGGCCGAGCTGCACAAGATGAGCAAGCCGTGCCAGAGCCAGGACGAGATCGCCCAGGTGGGCACCATCTCCGCCAACTCCGACACCACCATCGGCAACCTGATTGCCGAGGCCATGGGCAAGGTCGGCAAGGACGGCGTGATCACCGTGGAAGAGGCCAAGACCCTGGAGACCAGCCTGGAAGTGGTCGAGGGCATGCAGTTCGACCGTGGCTACCTGTCCCCGTACTTCGTCACCGACGCCGACCGCATGGAAGCCGTGATGGAAGACGTCATGGTGCTGATCTACGACAAGAAGATCTCCTCCATGCGCGACCTGCTGCCGGTGCTGGAAGGCGTGGCCAAGCAGGGCCGCCCCCTGCTGATCGTGGCTGAGGACGTGGACGGTGAGGCACTGGCCACCCTGGTGGTCAACAAGCTGCGTGGCACCCTGAACGTCTGCGCCGTGAAGGCGCCGGGCTTCGGCGACCGCCGCAAGGCCATGCTGGAGGACGTTGCCGTTCTGACCGGCGGCCAGGTGATCAGCGAGGACCTGGGCCTGAAACTGGAGACCACCCAGTTGACCGACCTGGGCACCGCCAAGCGCATCGTGGTCACCAAGGAAGACACCACCATCATCGAGGGCAACGGTGCCGCCGATGCCATCAAGGCCCGTGTCAACCAGATCCGCAAGCAGATTGAGGAGACCTCCTCCGACTACGATCGGGAGAAGCTCCAGGAGCGTCTGGCCAAGCTGGTCGGCGGTGTGGCCGTGCTCAACGTGGGCGCCGCCACCGAGCCGGAGATGAAGGAGAAGAAGGCCCGCGTCGAGGACGCCCTGCACGCCACCAAGGCGGCCGTGGAGGAGGGCATCGTCCCGGGCGGAGGCGTGGCCCTGCTGCGCTGCACCGACATGCTCACCAAGCTGACCGATGGCATGGAGCACGACCAGAAGGTGGGTGTCGAGATCGTGCGCCGCGCCATCGAGGAGCCCATGCGCGCCATCTGCGCCAACGCGGGCGTCGAGGGTTCCGTGGTGGTCGGTAAGGTGCGCGACGAGAAGGGCGCCTACGGCTTCAACGCGCAGACGGAAGAGTACTGCGACATGATGAAGGCCGGTATCATCGATCCGACCAAGGTGGTCCGTTCCGCGCTGCAGAACGCGGCCTCCGTGTCGGGCCTGCTGCTCACCACCGAGGTGATGATCTCCGAGATTCCGGAGCCGAAGGCGGCTGCCGCAGCCGGTGGCGCCGATATGGGTGGAATGGGCGGCATGGGTGGAATGGGCGGAATGTACTAGCCCCCACCCGGACCGTCATCGTCCGTAACCCGCCTCCCCGATCCCGGGGAGGCGGGTTTTTTTGTTTTTTAGTCTGGTTGGGGCGGTGGGAACGGTAGCCGATGCGCTCTCCACCCATCGGGCGGTGGTTGTGCCGAATGCCTGGTAATTGGGCAATGTTGGGGGGTTTCCCGCTTTTTTTAAGGGTTTGCCGGGTAAACCCTTGAAAATGTCCCGTTTGTGGGCTACTTTCTCGGATTGGGATGAGGGCCCGCGGAGCTACAGGAAATCACCACGCCGCACGGCGTCAACGTGCATTCGGGGCAAATCGTCTTTTTGCCCGGGTGTGTGAGGTGTTCCCGCGACCTTTTTTTGTCCTTTCCGCGCTGCTGCTGGTCGCGGCCCCGGCGCGCGCCGCTTCGGTATCCGTTACCGAGGTGCGCAGCTGGTCGGGCCCTGACAGTACCCGGGTGGTGCTCGACCTGAGTGACGAATCGGTCTATTCGGTGGAGCGCACCGCTTCCCCACCGGAACTGCTGGTTACCATCCGCGATGCCCGCGCGGACGCCCCCTCCCGCGAGTGGGACCAAGTGGACCAGCGCATCCGCTCGGTTTCCCTGGAACAGGGCGAGGGTGAAGCCCGGGTGCGCATCCGGCTGGCGGATTTTTCCCCCTACAAGCACTTTTCCCTGAAACCGTATGGGGACAGCAAACCCCACCGCATCGTTGTGGACGTGCTGCCGGGGCGCAGCGAGAGCCGCAGTGAACAGCAACTGACCCGGGCGCCGGAGCCGGAGCCCGCACCGGTGTTGGCGCAGGATTCCGGTCGCCCGTTTCTGGTGGTGATTGATGCTGGACACGGGGGTGAAGACCCCGGCGCCCTGGGACGCTATTACAAAACCCGTGAAAAGGACGTGGTGCTGGCCATCGCCCGCAACCTCAAGCGACAACTGGATGCCATGCCCGGAATCCGGGCCGAACTGACCCGCAACGGAGACTACTTCATCAGCCTGGGCAGCCGTGTGCGCAAGGCGGATCGTCTGCGTGGTGACCTGTTCGTCAGCATCCATGCCGACTCCTCCGGTTCCCGCCGCACCCGTGGCACCCACATTTACACCCTGGCCCCGCGCACCTCCCGCGACCGGCGCGCCATCCGGGTGGCGCACATGGAAAACGCCTCCGACCAGGTGGGCGGCGTGGAGGACGCGGCGCGCCTTCCGGTGGTGTTCGACGGCGACGGCTCCCCCAATGACATGGTGGAGTCGCGGGTGCTTGCCTCCCTGGCCATGGAGCGACTGTCCCTGGTCAACCGGGGAGACCGGGAGGGGAGGGCCTCGGAAGCGCGTTTCTGGGTGCTCAAGGGGCAACGCCCGTCGATCCTGGTTGAAACCGGATTCCTTTCCAACCGGGAAGACGAGCGCCAGTTGCGCGACCCGGATTTCCAGAAACGACTGGCCTATCATCTGGCGCTGGCGGTCCGTGATTACCGCGACAGCCGGGTCGGGGGCGTGCCCCGGCAACACGTGGTCAGGAACGGCGAGAACCTGGACCTGATCGCCCGCCGCTACGGAGTGGAGGTGCGCGATATCGCCGCCGAAAACAAGTTGCGCGATCCGTCGCGCCTGCTGGTGGGACAGACGTTGCTGATTCCCGGCCGTGTTTCCGAACCGGCGCCGGTCACCCGGGCGCTGGCCCGGGCCGCGCGGGAGCGGGAAACCTCCTCCGCCACGCCGGTTTCGCTGCCCCGGAACGCGGAAGCGGCCGGCGGGCAGGTGCACCCGCACACGGTGCGCCGGGGTGAAAATGCTACCACCATCGCCCGTGACAACGGGATTCGCGTGGCCGACCTGCTGCGCGCCAACCGCCTGACCACCCATTCCTCCCTGCATGTGGGCCAGCGGCTGGTGATTCCCCCGGCCCGCAACACCGACGGCCAGCATGTGGTGCAGCGTGGAGACACCCTCACCCGGGTGGCGGAAAGTTACGGCATCAGCCTTTCGGAACTGGCCCGCGTCAACGATCTGCGCCGCAACAGCCGCCTGTATGCGGGCCGCACGCTGATTATCCCGGGTGCCGGCGCCGCTGCCCCCTATCAGACCTATTCCGTGGGCAAGGGGGATACGCTTTCGGAACTGGCCCTGCGGTTCGGAATTCCGCTTTCGCGGCTGGCCAAGATGAACGGCCTGTCCACCCGCGAGCGGCTGGAGATTGGCCAGAAGCTGAAGGTGCCCCAGCGGGACGGTGACGGTCAGCGTATCCACGTGGTGCGCCGGGGTGACTCCCTGAGCCGCATTGCGCGCCTGTATGCGGTTCCGGTGGAGCGCCTGCTGAGCAGTAATGGCCTGCGCAATGCAGACCAGTTGCTGGTTGGCGAGCGGCTGCTGATCCCCGACTGACACGGGATTGCGGCCTATTTGATGCTAAAATAACCGGGCTATGGCCGACCTCAACCGGATTCAACAGGCGGTTGCGCTGCATCAGGCGGGCAGGTTGGCGGAAGCTGGTCCCCTCTATGCGGAACTGCTCCAATCCAGCCCCAAAGATCCCCAACTGTGGTACCTGTACGGCGCGTTGCTGACCCAAAGCAGCCGCTTTGCCGAGGCGGTTGCCCCACTGGAGCGGGCGGTTGGCCTGCGTGCCGATTATGCGGAGGCGTGGAGTGCCCTGGCCCGCTGTTTCAACGAACTTCGCCGCTATGACGAGGCGGAAAAGGCGTTGCGCAAGGTTCTGCGCGCGCAGCCCCGTGACCTGGGTGCCCATTGCAATCTGGCCAATGTGTTGCAAACGGTGGGGCGCTACGAGGCGTCTCTGAAGGTGTACGACGAGGCGCTTGCACTGTATCCGGGGCATGTGGATGCGGTGTCGGGCAAGGCCGAAACGTTGCTGACCATGGGGCGCTACCAGGAGTCCTTCGATCTGGTGGAACCCTTGGTGGAGGGCGGGACAGATCACCCCGAGGTGGTGCGAGTCTACGCGGAAGCCAGCGTGCGCATGAAGTGCCCGGAGGCCGGTCTGGAGCAGGCCCGCGCCGTTCTGGCCCGCTCCGACATTTCGGAAGCGCACCGGCGCAAGCTGGCCTTTGCGGCGGGGCGTCTGGCCGACCGGCTGGATCATTACGACGAGGCGTTCGGCTATTTCCAGCAGGGCAACCGGCTGGACCCCAACTACGGAGCCGAGGACACCTATCTGGACATGATGCGTCGCACCATCGATTGGTGGGATGCGGATCGGCACCGGTCGCTGCCCGCTACGGGAATCGACTCGGATCTGCCGGTGTTCATTGTCGGAATGCCGCGTTCCGGCACCAGCCTCACCGAACAGGTGTTGGACAGCCACCCCCAGGTGCACGGGGCGGGGGAGTTAGACGACTTCGGTGACCTGGCGTTCGGTCTGGCGTGGGAGATCGGGTTGCCGTTTCCCGAATGTCTGGCCAAGGTAACTCCCCGAAAGTTGGAACGGTTGGGCAAGGATCACCTGAAGCGGCTGCGGGGCATGAACCGCAAGGTGCTGCGGGTGACGGACAAGATGCCGCACAATTTTCTCTATCTGGGACTGATTGCCCGCATGTTCCCGGGGGCCCGCATCGTTCACTGCCGTCGCGGCGCCTTGGACACCTGTCTGTCGATCTATTTCCAGAACTTCAAGGCGCCGCACCCGTTTGCCACCGAACTGGCCGCCCTGGGGCGTCATTACCTGGGGTATCTGGACCTGATGGATCACTGGCGGCGGGTGTTGGATATGCCGGTGTTCGAGGTTTCCTACGAGGCGATGGTGGCGGATCAGGAGACGGTCAGCCGCGATCTGGTGGCATATCTGGGCCTGCCGTGGGACGACGCCTGTCTCCGTTTCCACGAGAACAAGCGGGTGGTGGATACCGCCAGCATGCATCAGGTGCGCAACCCGGTGTACAACCGCTCGGTGGAGCGCTGGCGCAAATACGAATCCCACCTGCGTCCCCTGCTGGACGTGCTGGAGTCATCCGGCCGTCCGGTGGACCTTTAGTCGTCCTAGCCGCGGGGGTGATACCGCCGGTGCACCTCCTTGAGCCGCTCGCGGGATACATGGGTATAGATCTGGGTGGTGCCGATATCCACGTGCCCGAGCAGTGCCTGCACCACCCGCAGGTCCGCGCCTCCCTCCAGCAGATGGGTGGCGAAGGTATGGCGGAGGGTGTGCGGGGAGATGCGCCGGATGCCGCACCGGTCGCCCCGCGCGCGCAGCATGTGCCAGCAGTTCTGGCGGGTCATCCCGCTGCCCCGGCGGCTCAGGAACAGGTGCGGCGAGGCGCTCTTTCCGGTCAGTTTCGGGCGGGCGTGGCGCAGGTATTCCGTCACCCGCTGGCGGGCGGCCATGCCCACCGGAACCCACCGTTCCTTGTCCCCCTTGCCGCACACCCGCAGCCGCCCGGCGGACAGGTCCAGACCGTCGAGGGTCAGGGTCACGGTTTCCGAGACGCGCAGACCCGCCGCGTACATCAGTTCCACAATGGCCAGATTGCGCAGGCCGAGCGGTCCGTCCTCCAGGGCCGGGTCCAGCAGCCGGTCCATATCCTCCAGGGACAGGGCATCGGGCAGGGGGCGCCAGGGGCGCGGTGTGCTCAGCCCGGCCACCATGTCGTCCGGGGTGCCTTCCGTGGCCGCCAGATGGCGCACGAAACCGCGCACCGCCGAGGCCGCGCGCCGCACCGAGGACGGGGCCTGCCCCTGCCCGGTGAGCCACCCCAGGTGATCCTCCAGCCGGTTGCGGGTCAGCCCCTCCGCCTGCTCCACTCCCAGGCCGGTGGCCCACCGCGCCAGGCGCTCCAGATCATGCCGGTATCCGGCGGCGGTGTGGGCCGACAGGCGGCGCTCCGCAAGCAGGTGATCCAGATAATCGCGGATCGGTCCCGAAAAACCCGGAGGAATGGGAACCCGGTCCGGAGGCGGAATGTCTGGCGTGTTTGGCATCGAATGCTATATTAGCTTCTCACCACGGACGGTGGGCATGAGAATTCGCACGAAAAATAATACATTTATGACTTTTCTGATCCTGTTGGCACTGATGACGGGAGTGCTGTATTCCCTTCCCGCGGAGGCACAACCCGCCCATCCGGTGACGGCCGCCTCGTCTTCCACTGCGGACGAGGACTCCGCCGGAATGGAAGGCCTGAACGGGGAGGAGGGAACCGAAGCGGCTCCGGTGATTCCGGACGACACCATGCTGGTGCTGGACGCCCACGCTCTCTATGAGGAACAGAAACTCGAGGAGGCGGCGGTCGCCTACCGGGAGATTCTGGTGGCGTTCCCGGACTCCATTCACCTGGAGGCGGTCCTGTTCCGCCTGGGTGACTCGCTGGACCGGCTGAATCGCCTGCCGCAGGCTGTCCCCCTGTGGGAAAAACTGGTGCGCCGTTTCCCGGACCATCCGGAGGTGCCCCATGTGGAGGGACGCCTGCTCACGTTCTATCTGGAGCAGGGGCAACTGGCGGCGGCCCTGGATATTCAGTTGAAGCAGATGGCCCGTGCCCAACCGGCGGAAAAGGGGGCGGCGTTGCACGCGGTGGCCCTTACCCGGTTGGCGCTGGGGGAGCCGGACAAGGGCATCCGGGACCTGTTGCGGCGGATGCGCCACTATCTGGGGCCGGAGGAAATTCCCGCTGCCGAGGAAGAACTGCGCACGCTGGTGGGGCAACTGCCGCTGGACGAACTGGAGACGCTGGTGGAGCGCTTCCCCGACCCGGTGCCGGGGGCGTGGATCGTGGAACGGATGGCGCGTCATCATGCGGCGCGTTCCGACCTGTTTCAAACCCGCTTCTGGACCGAACGCTACCTGACCTCCTTCCCCGACGGCGTGGCGGCGGGGGAACTGCGGCAACTGGTGCACGATCAGGAAAGTGCGGTGCTGGACCATCGCTACCGGGTTGGGCTGCTTCTCCACCTGTCCGGGGAAATGGCCGGATATGGCGAACAGGTGCGCCGGGGGGCCCAACTGGCCTACGACCTGGCCATGCCCACCCTTCCGCCGGGTCAGGTGGGTTTTTGGGTATATGACCTGGACGGCCCGCGCCCCTTGCTGGGGGGACATCTGCGCAAGCTGCTGCGGCAGGCCGATCCCGCGGTGGTGATCGGGCCCATGCTCACCAGCGAGGTGGAGGAGTTTTCGCGCACCGGCCGCGCGGTGGGCGTGCCGTTGATCGCGCCGCTGGTGGAGCGTCCGGACGGGAGCGAGCAGGCGGTCGTCGGCCTGGGCATCAGCCCCCGCACCGAGGGCATTGCCGCGGCCCGTTACGCCATGGCGGAACGGGGATTCCGGCGCATGAACATGCTGGTGGCGGACACCACCTACGGCCACGCGGTGGCCGATGCCTTCCGCGCCGAGTTCACGCGTCTGGGGGGGGAGGTTCCCGACGGATTTTTCTTTGCCACCGATGCCTCCGATCTGCGCGGCGGATTGCAGGGGATCGTGCGCAGGGATCTGAAAGCGGACGGGGTGGCCGAACTGACCGAAGAGGCCATGCTTGAAATGGGCCTGTCGGACCATGAACTGGAGTTGGCGGATCTGTTGCCGGAGCCGGAATTGCCCAAGCTGGAAGAGATGCTCCCGGAAGGGGGAGATGCCGTTGAGGATGGGGAGGACATCCCGCCGGTGGAGGATGTGAATGCCAGCGTGGCGCCGGAACCGGACCAGCCGTTTGCACCGTTGCAGGGGCCGCCTCTGGGGCCGCATCCGTATTTCCCCGGTTTCGACGCGGTATTTCTGGCCGGCACCTGGGAGCAGGTGGTGCTGGCCGCGCCGCATTTGCCGTTCAATGACATCAGTCTGCCGATTATCGGTACCCGTGCCTGGAACGACCGGCGGTTGATCCGGAAGGGTGGGAACTCCGTGCGTGGCGCGGAGTTCCCCGCCCTGTTCTTCCGGGGTTCCAACGCTGCCAAGGCGTTTGTGGAAGCCTACCGCAAGGCATGGGGAGACGATCCGGGACTGTTCGCGGCGCTTGGATACGACGCCATGAATCTGGCGGTACGGTCCCTGGTCAATTCCCACGGAGAGCCGTGGACTGCCCTTCCGGGTGCCTTTGAGGGGGTTACGGGAACCCTGCGGGTATTGTCGGATGGCGGGGTGGAGCGGGTTTTGCCGGTGCTGCGTGCCGGATCGCGGGGGTTCTCCCGGGTGGGGATGGTCACCCCGTTTGGCGAGATGGAGCCGCTGGCCGCGGACACCCTGCCGACCGGTCCGGTGGAATCGGCAGCCGGTGCGGGAGCCGGAGGCGTGCCCGCCGTCGAGGAGGTGATCGAGGACCTTCCCGAGGAGGCGCCGGTCCCGCTTCCGCCACCTGCGCCGGAGCCGTCCGGGCGCCGGGGATTCAAAAAGATCGGCATCGGGCAGTAGCCGGTGGAGAACCTCGCGCGAACCGTGCAGACTGCCGCCGTGGTGGCATTGCCGCTGATGTTTGCGATCACCCTGCACGAGGCCGCCCACGGATGGATGGCCGATCGAAAGGGCGACTCCACCGCCCGCATGCTGGGGCGGATTACCGCCAATCCGCTGGCGCACATCGACCCGGTGGGGACCATTCTGATTCCGCTGGTGCTGCTGATTTCGGGAGCCGGATTTCTGTTCGGGTGGGCCAAACCGGTGCCGGTCAATTTTCCCGCCCTGCGTCGACCGCGCATCGACATGGCGTGGGTGGCCGTGGCCGGTCCCGGCGCCAACCTGCTCATGGCGCTGGCCGCGGCCAGCGTATGTCACGGGCTGGTGCTGGCCATGCCGGAACTGGCCGCCGTGCTGCGCTGGCCGCCGTTTGCCATGCCACAACAGATTCCGGAGGGCTTCAAAATCACCCTGCCGCTGCTGCTGATTTTCAAATGTGCGGTGGAGATCAACGTGTTGCTCATGTGCTTCAACCTGTTGCCGGTGCCTCCCCTGGATGGCGGTCGGGTGGCGGTCGGGCTGCTGCCGAAGGGGCCTGCCGAGACCCTGTCGCTGATCGAGCCGGTGGGCATCTTCGTGGTGCTGGCACTGATCTGGTTTGACCCGGGGGGGATCATGCACCAGTTGTTCTGGCCCGGCGTATTTGGCCTGGCGCGGTTGATGCTCGGGGGATAGAAATGCGCAACAAATACTCAACAATTTGAAATTATTCCAGTTTTCGGCAGGTTATGCCGAAACGGTTGGATGTTCGCCTGCATGGAGGCAGGCGGCGTAAACGGGGCCGGGCACCAATGGAGCCGGTTTCGATGGAGTGGTAGCACGAAATTTATAAATGTAGCATTGACACCGTTCCGGTGGCGGTGTTACCTTTTATAAAAACGTGCCACGCCCCCGGGTTGGGGCAGTGGTCCCGTTGTGCGTGCAGGAGCCGTTGGGGTTCGGAAAATCCAAGGAGGAGTGGTAATGGAATTCAGGAATTTTGCAGTTGCGGTGACCCTGGCCGCCGGTCTTGGTTTGGTTTCGGCGCCGGTGGCGGCGGCCGAGGCCGAGGAATCGGGGCGCATGGCCAACCTGGAGCATTTGGCGGAATCGCACCATGTTGAGATTGGTGCGGGCATGACCATCGTTGGACAAGGGGCGGATGGCCCCGCGAACGCCGATGGCGGGGTGACCTATTCGGTGGATGTGGCGTTGGAATCGGAGGTAGGTGATCTGGGTACGGCCTTCGTTTACATCAATACCTCCCAGGGAACGGGATTGTCGTTTGCCGACGCGCTTGGTAACGCGGTTTCTCCAAACGGTGGCTTCAACGCCGATGATGAGGGGGGGAATGTGACTGACGGTGGGTATGGAGATTCCCGTGTGGCCGAGGCGTGGTTGAAGATCCCGCTTGGAGGTGAAATGGCCGCCCTGACTGTCGGTAAGGTTGATGCGACCGGTATCTACGATGCCAACGAATATGCCAATGACGAAACCACCCAGTTTCTGGGTGATCCGTTTGTGAACAACATGGCGATCACCTTTCCCGGATATACCCTGGGTGCCAGTCTGGAAATTACCCCCACGGACGAATTGACGGTGAATGTCGGAGCCTTCGAGGCCGCCGGCGACTTTGCCGGTGCAATGCGTGGTGGGGTGGTAATCGGCGAGGTTGCTTATGCCCATGACATGATGGGCGGAGGTAATGCCCGCTTCATCTACTGGCAGGCGGAAGACACGGACGCTGCGGCCGGTACGGTGCTTGACGAGAGCGGCTTCGCCGTAAACTTTGATCAGGTGGTCGCCGAGGGTGCCGGAGTATTCCTGCGGTATGGCGTGCGTGACGACAACAATGCGACGCCGGGTGGTATCGACAGCGCTCTGAGCCTTGGTGGGCAATATGAGTTGGGTACTGGCGTGGTCGGCGTCGGTTACTCCATCCTGACTGACGCGGCGGCCACCGCTGGAGACGACGAAAGCCAACTCGAAGTGTACTACAGCCACGAGGTGAGCGACTCGGTGCATATCACCGCCGACTTGCAGATGATGTCCAGCCCGGAATTCAATTCCGCGAATGACGATATCACTGTGTTTGGTCTGCGCATGCAGGTGGACCTGTAAGAAGAAATCTTCGGGAGCGATCGGGTGGAAGTTTAAGGTCCGCCCGATCGCTTCGGGAGTACAAGTGCAAAAACGGGCGCGGAAATTGCCGTGACCCAGAACAACAAAAAGGAGACGACCATGAAACGGTTGAGTGTTTGTGCAGCTTTGGCGGCTACCCTGTTCGCGGCCCCGGCGATGGCCCATTTTCAGATGATCATCCCGTCCGACGATATGGTGGAGCAGGGCGAAAACCGTACGGTCACGCTGGATCTGCGCTTCTGGCACCCGCTGGAAGGGATCGGCATGAACATGGTCAAACCGACCGCCTTCGGCGTGTTGGCGAACGGCAAAAAAACCGATCTGACGGGCACCCTGAAGGAAGTCCAGCTCAAGGATCGGGAAGGCAACATGCATCCCGGATTTACCGCCAGCCAGCGCCTGGGGCGCGGCGATCACATCTTTTATGTGGAACCGAAGCCGTATTGGGAGCCGACCGAGGACTCCTTCATCATTCATTACACCAAGGTGATCGTGAACGGCCTTGGCGTGGAGGTGGGCTGGGACGAGCCGGTGGGTCTGAAAACCGAGATCGTGCCGTTGACCCGCCCCTATGGCCTGTGGGCCGGTAACGTGTTCCAGGGGCAGGTGCTGCTCCACGGCAAGCCGGTTCCGGGGGCCGAGGTGGAAGTGGAAATGTACGACCCCAAAGGCACGGTGAAGGCCCCCGCCGGCCCCATGGTCACCCAGGTGGTCAAGGCCGACGGCAACGGCGTGTTCACCTACGCCATGCCCCGTGCCGGATGGTGGGGCTTTGCCGCCCTGTCCACCGACGACAAGCCGATGCAGCATGACGGGCAGGACAAGGATGTGGAGATCGGCGCCGTGTTGTGGGTCAACACCTACGACATGAAATAGGTCTCCCGAAAGCGTGTAGCCAAATTTTAAAATTCGTGCTACGCTCCTTTTGTCGCCAATTTTAGGGGCCGCCCGGACCGGATTTCGGGCGGCCCTTCGCGACGCCCCGGGTTGTGTGTGAGACCAGCCCCCGCGTTTTACAACCGTGTTGTGAGGTGGAAGCGGATGCATATTTCTGACGGTGTTCTTTCCGGCCCGGTACTGGCCGGGGGCTTTGCCGCCACGGCGGTGATCGCGGGGATAACCCTGCGCAAGATGGATATGGAAGAGATTCCCAAGGTGGCGGTGATCACTGCGGTGTTCTTCGTGGCCGCTCTGGTGCGCTTCTCACTGGGCGGCATCAGTCTCCATCTCACATTAAATGGCTTGGTAGGGATGGTGCTGGGTGTACGCGCGTTCCCCGCCATTCTGGTGGGCATCATCCTGCAGGCCATTCTGTTCGGTCACGGTGGCGTATCGGTGATCGGCATCAACACCGCCATGCTGGGCGGCGGCGCGCTGATCGCATTTGGGGTGTGGCAGTTGCGCCACTTTGTTCCGGTGCCCAAACGAGAGGTGGTGTTCGGTGTGTTGGCCGGTGCGGCGGGTATCATGTCCTCCGGCATCATCATGTCGCTGGCCATGACCACCACCGGCAAGGAGTTCGCGGTCCTTGCCAAGGCGGTGATCGGCGCCCACCTGGTGCTGATGGTTATCGAGGGCGCCGTGGTCGGCGCGGCGGCCGGGTTTCTGGCCAAGGTCAAGCCGGATGCCCTCGCCGGGCGGCGCGTTCCCAAGGTGGTGGCGGCCCCTGCCGCGCCCGCGCCATCTGATGCGCCAAAGGCTCCCATGGCGGTCCTGGTGCTGGTGGCCGGCCTGCTGGCGGGCATGTTGTCCGCTCCCGGCACGGCTCAGGCCCACAAGCTGCTGATTGATTACACCCCCCAGGAGAACGGCCTGCTGGTGGAGGTGTTCTTCCCGGATGGCACCCCGGCCCGGGAGGTGAACGTGCGGCTGATGACCGAAACCGGCGACCTGATTCACCAGGCCACCACGGACCAGACCGGCGGCTACCTGTTTGCCATTCCCGACAAAATCAATCTGGTGGCGGACGGGGATGACGGCCTTGGCCACGCAGCCGAGGTGGAGATTTCCGCTGCGGAACTGGCGCCGATCAATCTGGCCGCACAGACCGAGGGCGGCGCCCGCGCCGGTGCCAGCAAGGTGCATCGGGAAGCGATTCCGGTGGGCCGCCTGATTGCCGGGTTTGTGGTGATCGCCGCACTGGCTGGCGGCGCCTTGTTGATGAAAAAGCGGGGGGCTTCCAGTGGCGCTTGATATCGATCGTTACGCCCACGTCGAATCGTCGGTGCAGCGGTGGGACCCGCGTTTCAAGATCTTCTCCCTGGGGATACTGATCCTGTGCATTTCGCTGCTGAAAACGTTGCCTATGGCGGCGGCGGCGTTGGCGATTGCGGCGCTGATGCTGGTGGTCACCGGCCTGCCGTACCACTTCATCTCGCACGGGCTGAACTGGGTGATCCTGTTTTTGCTGCCGTTCTTTCTGGTGATGCCGTTCACCTATCCGGGTGAGACCTCCATCCACATACTGGGGCTTGGATTCGCCCTGGAGGGGCTGCGGCTGGCGAGCCTGATCTTCATCAAGGCGGTGGCCATTGTGATGACCTCCTACGCCATCTTCGGCTCCGCGCGCTTCGACGTGTCGATGATCGCCCTGCAACGGCTCAAGTGCCCCACGGCGCTGGTGCAGATGTTGCTGTTCACCTACCGTTACATCTTCGTGTTCATGGAAGAGATGAAGCGCATGAACACGGCCATGCGGGTGCGCGGCTTTGTGTTGCGCAGCAACCTGTATACCCTGAAAGTGCTGGGCAACTTTATCGGCAGCCTTCTGGTGCGCAGCTTCGAGCGCACCGAACGGGTATACAAGGCGATGCTGTCCAAGGGGTATAACGGGCAGTTTCACACCCTGGTCACTTTTTCCGCCGGGGCCAAGGATCTGGTCAAGGCGGTGCTGGTCATTGCCCTGGCCGCCGGTCTTGTGGCCGGTGACCTGGGTGGCTGGTTCACCCAGGCCGCCGAAGGCTGGTATTAACGTTATTGGCCCATTTGGGCAGGGAGTCATCGATGTCGGACCGTTTCGCCATTGAGGTGGACAACATCACCTTTACCTATCCCAACGGGCACTCGGTGCTCAAGGGGTTGTCGTGCGCCATCCGTCCCGGTGAGAAGGTGGCCCTGATCGGCCCCAACGGCGCCGGTAAATCCACCTTTATGAGTCACCTGAACGGGGTCAATATCGCCTCCTCCGGCTCCGTGCGCATTGCCGGGGTGGAGATCGGCAAGGAGACCCTCAAGGAGGTGCGCCGTCAGATCGGCATCGTGTTCCAGGATCCGGATGATCAGTTGTTCTGTCCCACCGTTTTTGACGACGTGGCCTTCGGCCCGCTCAACCTGGGGCTGGGCCGGGACGAAATTGCCCAGCGCGTGGATGAAGCGTTGGAAACCGTGGGCCTGAAAGGGTATGAGGATCGCTCCAGCTACCACCTGTCCTTCGGTGAGCGAAAACGTCTGGCGCTGGCCACCGTGCTTAGCTACCAGCCCGATATTCTGGTGTTCGACGAGCCGTCCACCAACATGGACCCGCTCAACCGGCGCAAGCTGATCGAATGGCTGCAACAGACCCCGAAAACAGTGCTGCTGTGCACCCACGATCTGGACATCGCGCTGGATGTATGCGACCGCTGCCTGATGCTGGCCGACGGGACCATCGTGGCGGACGGACCGGCCTCGGAGATCCTGTATGATCGCCACTTGCTGGAATCGCACCACCTGGAGCTGCCGCTGGCGCTGATGACCCACGAGCTGCTGCACGACAAGCTCAAGGCCGGGATCATGGATGAGGAGCACCGGCGCATCATCGAGCAGTTTCTGCATGCCCACCGGCACGTGCACGGGCCGGACGACCACGAGCACGTCCACCTGCACGCCCACGATCACGATCACGTCCACCTGCACCACGAGCACGGGGACGACCACGCCCACGAACTGGAGAAGGCCCACGCGGACGACCACGATCACGGTGAGGTAGCGGTACCACACACCCACGATCACGATCCGGGGCATACCCACGATCACGGGCACGACCATTCCCAGGCGGCGGGTCACTCCCATGACGCCGGCCATGCCCACGATGCCGGACCCTCCCAGGCCGACGCGCCGGCCGCCCGGCACAACCACGGCCATTGCCACGATCACGAACACAACGGTCAGGTTCATTCCCACCACCACGGGGGTGGCCATCACGCCAAAGACACCGGTAAGAAGTGACCATGCACATTCCGCGTCTTCGTGAGTTGCCTCTCTCCTGGCGGGTGCTGTTCAGTGCTTTTTTACTGGTGCTGGGGGTGGGGTACGGCGCTGCCGGACTGAACGCGGCCCTGTCGGTGGGCTTGAGCCCGGCGGGCATCGCGGGGCATTACAAGGACCAGACCCTGTCCAGCGCCGAGGCGGAAATCATGGCCGAGCAGGGGTTCGTGGAGGAGGAATTCTCCTTCGACGACTTTGATGCGGAGCCCGCCGACGACGGTCATGGGCACGACCACGGCATGCAGGAACCCGGCATGGAAACGCACGACATGCCGGATGACATGCCCATGGACGGGGGTGGCAAGTCCATCAGTCTGGAAGATCTGGTGGAATTGGCCCACATCCACCTGATCTCGTTTTCCTTCATCCTGTTTTTCGTGGGCGTGCTGGCCTGTTTGAGCGGCTGGTCCGAGCGCACCAAGAGTCTTCTCATCGGGATACTGGCCACCTGTCTGCTGATGGATATCGGGGGTCTGTTTCTGGTGCGTTTCGTGAATCAGGCGTTTGCGCCGTTCACCTTTATCGGCGGAGCCGGAATCGGCGTGTGCCTGCTGATTACCGCCGCGCGCGCGCTTTGGGAAATGTGGGGGCCGGAGCCCGCCTGACGGCTCCGTGGCCCGATCGAGAATAATTTGGAGATAAGAACAATGAACCGCGTTGGACGTCTGCTGGCATGTTTTTCGGTATTTTCGCTGCTGGCGGCGGCACTGCCGCTGCTGGCTCCGGCCCCGGCCCTGGCCCATTCCGGCCATGCCGGGCCGGTGATCACCTTTCTGGATGAGAGGGAGGCCCTGAAAGGCATGTTGCCGGACGGGGCCAAAATCACCCGCCGCAAGCAGGATTTGGACGGCACGGTGCATACCTATTTTCTGGCCCGAAGTGGCGATGGCGGGCCGGTGGCCGGTGCCGCCATGACCCGCACCGTGAAGGTGGAGCACGGGGAAGTGAGCGTGGCGGTGGGTGTGGACGCGGACGGCAATGTCACCCAGGCAGCCGTGCTGTCGTCTCACCGCAAGTATGTGCCGCAGGTGACCGCGGAGGCGGGCAAGGGGGTGATTGATACCCTGAGCGGCGTATCGGTGGCGGAACTGGCCAAACGCGCGGCTGCCTCCGGTGGAGAAACCGGCCGCGCGGTGTTGTCGGCCTTGCACGAGATGGCGCGCGCGCTGGTGGCCCTGTCCGCCGCCGCCGGGCAGTAGGCGCTATAATTGCTTTTTTGGGGGGTCCGGGTCCGGTAGCTGGGCCGGTGTCCACCCCGGCTTTGTTTTGTGGAGGAAATCATGCAGACAACCCTGAAAGTGGACGGCATGACCTGTAACGGCTGTGTACAGAACGTGACCAACGTGCTCAAGGGGCTGCTGGGTGTCAGCGGCGTGGATGTGAACCTGGAGCAGGCCCGCGCGGTAGTCACTCACGAGGAGGCGGTAAGCGCCGAAATCCTGGTGGCCGCGGTGGAAGCCGCCGGGTTCGACGCCAGCCCGGCGTAGTCCCGTCGTGGGGCCGGTGCCCCCTTTGTTTGTGAAAGCACCGCCAATCGTCCTATAATCTCCCGATTGCGAAAATTCGTTCCGCTTGGCGTGTGGGGTGCCGCCGGGCCAACACGGGAGAGATGTTCATGCCCGAATTGCCAAGTCTGTGGGTCCCCTATGTGTGGGTGCTGTCCGCCGTCATTATGTTGATCGGCGTGGTGTTCGCCGTCACCTGGGGCTTCCGCGCCGGCCAGTTCAAGGAGGACATCAAGTACCAGATGTTCGAGGAACTGGACGACGACATGTATCTGGACGAGCGGGAGCAGGAGCTTTCCATGCGCCAGAAGGGAATTTCCCGCGAGGCGCGCCTGAAGCAGGAGGCTTCGGAATCCGGCAACGGCCATAATGGCGGAGCGGCGACCGGAACGTGAAAAAGGGCGAAACCGTGATCTGGGGGGTGGCCGGGCTGATTTCTCTGGTCGCCGTGGGCATGGGTTTTGTGGCTTACAACGCGCCCCCCGAGCTAATGCCCACCTATCAGGTGGATAGCAAGGAGGCGGCGCGGGGCGAATTGGCTTACCGCAAGAACGGCTGCCCCTCCTGCCACAAGATATGGAACCTGGGAAGCAGCCGTGGCGGTCCGCTGGACGGTGTCGGCTCGCGCCGGGACCAGGACTGGCTGTATCGCTACCTGAGCTCCAGCAACCCCCAGGTGATGCTGCCCTCCACCCAGAAAATGATTTACCGGATGCCGTCCTTCGCCCAGGTGGCGGAGCAGGACCGCGCCGACATGGCCGCGTTTCTGGCCAGCCTCAAGGATCGCGCCATCGAGGATGCGCGCGCCGGACAGGCATCCGCTTCGCAGGAAGGTACCCCATGAGTGACCAGACCGTTTCCGGCCCCCGCGTGATCCGCCCCGGCGTGCCGCGGGCCTTGATGCTGCTGGGCGTCGCCGTCGGCGTCACCGTCTATTTTGTCATCACCCGCTCTCTGGGCGTGGTGATTGAGCAGTGGCGCGGCATCGATACCTTTACCGATCCCTCCTGGTTTGCCGCCGTGGCGATTGCCCCGGTGGTGTCGGGCTTCGTAACCGGGGCCATTGCGCGTCATCAGGGCAAGTGGCTGGCCATGCTTCCGGTGGGCCTGCTGCACCCGGTGGACTATTTTGAGGCGCTCCAGGTCCACCGTGGCGAGATGCTCAATTTCGGCATCTTCATCTTTCTCATGCTGGTGATGCTGGAACTGGCGCTGATGGCCGGATGGATTGCCGAGATTCTGCGTAACCGTCTGGCTGGCAAGGAAGTGCGCGCATGAGTGAGGCCGTCACCGCCGGTTCTGGCGGAACCCCCCTCACCCACAATACCGAGGGAACCGATCGGCTGGTGGCCGGGTTTGTGGTGTGGGCGGTTACCTTCCTGCTGGTGGGCACCATGCAGGGGGTGATTCAGGTGATGCCCAACATCCGCCGCTGGATCTTTTCCACCGGTGGCGCCGGGCACCTGATCGACCCACTGGCCCATGCCCACGTGAATCTGGTGGGTGGTGTGGTGATGATGGCCATGGCCACGGCCTATTACCTGCTGCCGCGGGTGCTGGGGCGGCCCATGTTTTCGGTCCGTCTGGCCCGCCTGTCCCTCTGGGGCATGGCCCTTGGGGTATCCGGCTGGTATTCGTGCATGGTGGCCCTTGGATATCTGGAAGGCACCATGATGCTGGAGACCGGCATTGGCTTTCACGATGCCAAGGCGGCCCACCAGCCGTGGCACACCCTGGGTTTTGTGGTGCCGGCCACGGTCATGGGCATCGGTCACTGGCTGTTCATTGCCAACGTGTATCTGACCGTATTCCGTAAGAACCGCCGCTAGCATGCCACTCATCGACGATTTTACCGGGCGGCCCCAAGCGGGGCCCGGCGAGGAGGCGGACAACGCCGTCGAGCGCGATCTGCTGTCCATGCCCAACCTGCCTTGGCGGGCTGCCACGTTCACCCTGTTTGCGGTGGTGCTCGGCTTTTGTATCGCCCATGCCATCCTGCTGGCCACCAAGGAAAAGAACAAGCTGATCAACCAAACCCTGGCCCAGCGCGATGCGGAACTGGTCTACGGGGATGCGGGCCCCGTCATCAATGGCGACGAGGTGGTGCACATTCCCGCCGGTCCGTTCACCATGGGGCGCCCGGAGGGCGACCCGGAGTCCAACTCGGACGCCACGCCGGAGCACGTGGTTACCTTGCCTCCCTACTACATCGGTAAATACGAGGTGACCAACGCCCAGTACCGGGAGTTTGTGCAGGAAACCCGGCAACTCCCGCCCCCTCACTGGAACGGCGACGGCACCTACCCGGACGGCATGGGCAACCTGCCGGTAGCCTATATCAACTGGGAACAGGCCAAGGCCTACGCCGCCTGGAAGGGTGGGCGGCTGTGCCAGGAAGCGGAGTGGGAGAAGGCGGCGCGCGGTACCGACAAGCGGCTTTACCCCTACGGGAACGAATACGACCCGTCCCTCGCCAACATCAACTATCTGGTGGACCGGCTTACTCCGGTGGGCAGCTATCCGGACGGCGTGAGCCCCTATGGGGTGCACGACATGATGGGCAACCTGTATGAGTGGACCGCCAACCACTATGCCCCCTATCCCGGCAACCAGGACGACCCGGTGGCCTATGCGGCATTCAAGGTGGACGAGTTCGGCAACGTGATGATCGACCCGGATGAGGAAAGCTTTTACGTGGTCACCCGCGGCGGCTGCTGGAAGTGCGACCCGTGGTCCAGCCAGGTGACCACCCGCAACGCCACCCGGCCCGGCTATGCCTCGGACTTTTTCGGCGTGCGTGTCTGCTGGGACGACCCGGCCGCCAACTGACAGGAGAGGAAATCATGCAACCCCTTGGAATCGTTGATCGCTACATCCTGCGCTTCTTTTATGCCTGCATCGGCTACGCCCTGATCGGCTTCTCGTGGGGGGCGATCCAGAGCGGCATTCCGGTAATCCGCCACTTTCTGGAGGCGCCCCCGGCCCGCTTCATCATTCTGGCCCATGGTCACATCAACCTGCTGGGCTGGGTGGAGATGGCCATCTTCGGTGCCAGCTACTACATCATCCCGAAAATCCTCCAGCGCGAGGTGCATAGCGAGCGGCTGGTGAAGGTTCACTTCTGGACCCACAACCTGGGTCTGTGCCTGATGGTGATCGGTTTTTTCGTGGCCGGTTACAAGGGGGGGCAGCTGTTCTGGGCCGGGAACCCGCAACTCATCGCCGCCGCCAAGGGGCCGTGGATGGGGGTGGTGGGCATGGGTGGCTTTCTGGTGCTGGGTGCCAATGCCATCTTTGGCTGGAACATCTACAAGACCGCACGTGCCCGGGGGTAATCCGGGCACGAATCGGGCAGAAAGCGGCGGAACCGGGTAAGATGGGTCCGAACCCATTGTCAGGTTGCCGCCAACTGCCGCCAACCGCGTCGCTGGACGCAAAATAAGGGAGCGTTTTTCATGAAGCGCGCCATTGCCATACTATCCGCCACCGTTCTGTGGCTGCTGCCCGCCGCCTGTGGCGTGGACACCGCCAAAAACCGTGTGGGCTCCAAAATCGAGCCGGTAGTCAACGCCATTCCCGCCGCCGGTGAAAAGCTGGACCCGTATTGCACCGCCTACGATCCGGATCCGTCGCTGCACAACCACACCATCGCCGAACTGGCGGGGAAAAAGGCATTCATTCTGGTGTTCGGCACCCCCTCCCACTGCACCCAGTGCCAGAATCAGCTGGACACGGTGAAGAGCTACCGCGACAAGTACAACCGCGCCTTCGAGGTGATCCACATCGATCAGTACAAAAATTCGGATGTGTATACCAAATTGCGCGTGAAGGGCGACCCGTGGACCTTTCTGGTGGGGGCCGACGGGGTGGTGAAGGCAATTTTTCCGGGGGTGACCACCTGGGACAACCTGGATGAGCCGATCCGCCGCATGCTGGAGGCCGCGCCCGCCGACGACGGTCCGGCCCAGGCACCGGATGCGCCGGTGCAGTCCGCCGCTGTGGCCTCGGCGGAGGTTGGGGTTTAATGCGCGCCGCGCTGGCCCTGGCCGCGGGGTGGGTCTCCCTGTGGTGGCCCGGCCTCGCTGCCGCCATCGAACTGCGTGAAGGGGAGGAGGGGTTCCGCTACGTGGAAATTTCCCTGACCGGTCTGTGGGGCGGTTTTTTTGTATTTCTGTTTGGCATCACCTTCGTACTGATCGGACTGTTGTTGTTCTTCCTGTGGCGCAAATCCCTGCGCCATCCGGGCGAGGAGGCGCTGGTATCCGAGCGGGAGGAGGACGGACAGGTCTTTTGACCGCCCCCGGCCGTCACCGGTTCGGCCGCCTGTGGGTGGCGGCGTTGCTGGTGGCGGGAGTGCCGTTGGCCATTACGCTGCTCACCTTTTTGCGTGAAATCATCGATCTGTCCGTGTTGACCCGTACCAATCCGCTGCAGGAGGTCGCCTCCAGTCTGGTCCAACGGGTGGACCTGCGCCTGGCCGAAGCTGGGGCCAAAATGCGCGCGGTGGCCGGTGATCCATCGGCACATGATGCGGGCTTGGCCGTGTATGCGCCGTTCGTGGAGAACGGTCCGTTTGCCGCCGTGTCGGTTACCCATGCCCGCCAGCGTTCCCTGTTGCCCGCCGGCACCCCGCTGGCGGATGACCCGGTGTGGGAAGCGTTGCCGGAAGACGGTTTTTCGCCGTTGCGCTTTCTGGCCGACGGCCGCCCTGTGGTGGCGGTGGTGGTGACCGGGGAAGGGGGCCGCAAGGCGGTGGGTATGGTGGATCTGGAGCGCCTGTTGGGGCATGATCTGGTGGACCGCATGCGGCTGGCCCGCTGGGGGGAGGTGTTTATTGCCGCGCCGGACGGGAGAATTTTCCTTTCCGCCCGGCGGGAACTGGTGGGGCGGCGGGTAACTGACCTTGGGCTGCGGCCGGTGGCCGGTGCCGAGGGTGTATGGCGGGACGGAAATGGCACGGATCACTGGGTGGGGCTGGCCGATGCCACTGGTGCGGGCAGCGCCGCGCGCGGCTGGCGGGTGGGGCTGACCGTGCCGGAGACGGTGCAGGCCACCCGCAACCGGGGCACCCAGACGGCGGTGTGGGCCATCATCGGCGCGGTGCTGACCGTCACCGCCGGCCTGTTGGCGGTGTTCCTGCACAGCCTGCGCGGCCCGGCGCGGGAGTCGTCGTGAACGCGCGCCGCCTGATCCGCATACGCCACCTGGTGCAGTGGTCCCTGCTGGCCCTGTTCGTGCTGATCCCGTTCACCGGCCTGTTCCGCGTGGACGTGGCCGCCGGGCGCTTCCTGGTGGCCGGGTGGCAGATATGGTGGGACGATTTTTTCATCGTATTCGGTTTCTGGTCCATGGTGTTCTTTTCCATGACCGCCTTCTATTCCAACCTGGGAATGATCTTCTGCGGCTGGATGTGCCCACAGCACACCCTTTCCGAATGGCTTAACAACCTGATCCGCACCCTGCTTGGGCGGCGGGTGCTGGCGGGCATCTCGCCGGAACGGCAGGAGGGGCGCTCCAAGCGCAAGGGATTGCCCGCCAAGGTGGCGGCGTGGAGTGTGTTCCTGGTGGTGGTACTGGCGCTGAGCACGGTGTTGACCCTGGCCTGCCTGCACTATTTCTTTACCGCCCCCGAACTGCTGGCCCATTTTTTGGGGGGTGAATTCAATCTGTACATTGCCGTGTTCACGGTCATGCTGGGCAGCTTCGTGGTGGTGGACCTGGGGCTGCTGCGCCATTTCTGGTGCAAGTACATGTGTCCCTACGGCCTGTGGCAGTACATGTTCCGGGGACCGGGCACATTGCAGATTCATTTTGCGACCGAACGTGAGGGCGACTGCAAAAGCTGCTCCCTGTGCAAGGACGTGTGCCCGGTGGATCTGGATCCCCGCCAGCCGGAGGTATACACGCGCTGCATCAACTGCGCGGTGTGCATCGACGCCTGCGAGGGCTACATGGGGCGTTTCGGCAAGGCGCCAATCCTCTCCTTCGGGTTCGGCACCCGTGCCCAGCAGGGGCTGCGCATCCAGAATCGGCGGAATCCGCTGCTGGCCCCCGGAGTGCTGTGGCCGCTGGCCGGAGTGGCCGCCGGTGCGGCGTTGTTTGCCGGTGGATTGAAGGCGTTCCAGCCGGTAAAACTGACGTTCTCCGCCGTGCAGCGCACCGCCCAGGTGGGCGCCGACGGGGTGGACTACAACGTATCCATCGTCAACAAGGACGATCGGCCGCACCGGTTTGTGATCCACGTGATCCCGCCGGACGGTGCCCGGGCCATCGTGACGACTCCGAGCGTGGCGCTGGGGGTGGGGGAGCGCGGCGATCTGCCGGTGCGCATCACCCACGGAAGCCTGGCCTATGACCGCCCCTACACGGTGCAACTGGAGGTGGAGCAGGAAACCTCCGGCCGCCGCTTTGCCGACTCGGTCACCTATTATGTGGCCGCCCCGGTGTCCGCTGGACAAGCGGGCGACCTGTGACATAGCATAAGCGGCCCGGGCCATGCATTTTGCGCGGCCCTGTTTTACCAATTTCCCCGAGCATGACCATTCTGGCCCGCAGCGAAATCCTGCACGAAATTGCCAATGGACGCATCCGCGTTTCGCCTTACGACGAGTCGCTGGTGGGTCCGGCCAGTATCGACCTGCACCTGTCCAACGTGTTTCGCGTGTTCCGCTATATGAAGGAAAACGTGCGGGTGGACGTGAACGCGGATTTCAAGCAGGCCACCCGTGGCATTCGGGTCAAGGAGGGGGAGACCCTCCTGCTCAAGCCGGGCGAGACCGTGCTCGGCATCACCACCGAAAAGATCGAATTGCCGGATGACATCTGCGGCTGGCTGGAGGGGCGTTCGCGCTTCGCCCGCCTGGGGCTGCTGGTGCATATTTCGGCCAGTTTCATGCAGCCGGGCCTGTCCAACCATCAGGTTCTGGAGATGTCCAATTTCGGCCCGGCGCCGCTGGACATCTGTCCCGGCACCCCGATCTGCCAGTTTATATTTCAGCGCACCACCGGCCACGGCACCTATGAGGGCCGCTTCAGGGAACAGACGCCGGAGCGCTTTTTACATGACGATTGACCCGGACGCCACGCGCCCGGTATTGAAAATGGATTGAACGACCCATGCGGTTTGACGAATTTGACCTGCCTGCGCAGGTGATCGAGGGGACCCGCACTGCGGGGTTTACCGAATGCACACCGATCCAGGAACTGAGCCTGCCGATCAGCCTGAGTGGTGCCGACATGGTGGGCCAGGCCCAGACCGGCACCGGCAAGACCGCCGCGTTTCTGATCTCGGTCTACACCCGTCTGCTGACCCACGAGCGGGCCTACAAGGGCAGTGAGCCGGCGCCGCGCGCGCTGATCATCGCCCCCACCCGCGAATTGGTGGTGCAGATCGAAAAGGACGCCCAGGTGCTGGGCGCCCACACCGGTTTGAACACCATGGTGGTGTTCGGCGGCATGAATTACGACAAGCAACGCCAGGAACTGGCGGAAAACCCGGACATTCTGGTGGGCACGCCGGGGCGGCTGATCGACTACTTCAAGCAGCGCATCTACACCCTGAAGGGCATCGAGATCCTGGTGGTGGATGAAGCCGACCGCATGTTCGACATGGGCTTCATCGATGACATCCGCTACATGCTGCGCAGCATGCCGAAGCCGGGAGAGCGCCAGACCCTGCTGTTCTCGGCCACCTTCCCGCAGCGGGTGCAGGAACTGGCCTACGAGCACATGCACGAGGCCCAGAGCGTGTCGGTCACCCCCGATCAGGTGACCGCCGACCGGGTCACCCAGGTGCTGTATCTGGTGGCCAACCACGAAAAATTCAGCCTGCTGGCCGGGGTATTGGGCGGCATTATCGGCGGCAAGACCATGGTGTTCGTGAACACCAAGCGCACTGGTGAGGACATTGAATACTGGCTGGAGGCCAACGGCATTCAGGCGCGCTTCATCAGTGGCGACGTGCCGCAAAAGAAGCGGCTGACCCTGCTGGATGCATTCAAGAGCGGCGAACTGCCGGTGCTGATCGCCACCGACGTGGCCAGCCGCGGGCTGCACATCGATGCCGTGTCGCACGTGATCAACTATGACGTGCCGCAGGACCCGGAAGACTATGTGCACCGCATCGGCCGTACCGCCCGCGCCGGAGCCAAGGGCGACGCGATCACCTTCGGCTGCGAAACCTACTCCGAATACCTGATCGGTGTGGAGAAATTCATCGGCAACAAGATTCCCATCGAGGCGCCGGAGGATGAATTGTTTGTGGAGGTGAAGCAGCCACACCGGCGGCGGGTACGCAAGGACGGTCCGGGAGGGCGTCCCGGAGGGCGTGGGGGCGAGTCGTCCGGCCGGGGCGGGCAGCGCCGCGACGGTCGTTCGGGTGGCGGGCGTTCCGAGGGGGGCCGGAGCCGTGGCGGCGGAGCACCGCGCCCGGAAGGCGACGCGGCCAAATCCCCGGTGCAGGCCGCCGGAGGGCCGAATCCTCCGGCCGAAGGGGAAAAGAAGCGTCGCCGCAGGCGGCGCAGAAAAGGCAGCGGTCAGGCGCCGGCCACGGGGGAGAGCGGCGCCCGCGTCATTCCGACCGACGGGGGGTGATCCGCTGTCCACCGGTGACGGTGACCACTGTATGAATCCCGCCGCGCACGTAAAAATCACCGGTGACGGTGATTTCGCGCGGGTTCACTGCGGTCACCAGGTCGTCCAGAATGCGGTTGGTGACCGCCTCGTGAAAATGCCCCTCGTCACGAAAGCTCCACATGTACAGCTTGAGGCTCTTCAGCTCCACACACAGCACATCCGGTACGTAGCGGATGTCGAAGGTGGCGAAGTCGGGCTGGCCGGTCTTGGGGCACAGGCAGGTGAATTCGGGGCAGTTGAAATGGATTTCGTAGTCCCGCTCGGGGTTGGGATTTTCAAACGTTTCCAGTTGCCGGGTGGGGCGCGTGGTCATGGGCTCGGTCCTTGTCTGTCGTTCGGGGTTGCGGCGCACATGATACCCCACCGGCATATCCCTGTGCCGCAGGCAGGTAAAGGAGGAAGATGAGACGTACGTGGATGCTGGCCCGGTTGTGGCTGCACCTGCTGGTGGGCGGCGGCTGGTCGTCGCTGGTGATTCCCTTTGCCGCCCTGGGCGGGCAGGGGGTTCTTTCGCGTTATATTTTTGCTCGTGCCGCCGCCTGGGCACGCCGTGCGGTGCGCATCGCCGGGGGGCGCGTGGTCCTTGAGGGGGTGGAGAAAATCCCCGCTGAAGGGCCGGTTCTGTACGTGGTCAATCACCAGAGCGCCATGGATATCCCGGTGCTGCTTGGCCATCTGCCGGGGGCGCCCGGTTTTGTGGCCAAAAAGGAACTGCTCAATCTGCCCATGCTGAGTTTCTGGATGCGCCGTTTGGGGTGTGTGCCCATCGACCGCTCCAACCCGCGTGCCGGTCTGAAGGCGGTGACCGAGGCCGCTGGGCGTGTGCGCGGCGGCCGACGCATTGTGTTGTTTCCGGAAGGAACCCGCACCCGCGAGCCGGACGGAACCATGTTGCCGTTCAAGCGGGGGGCATTCAAGCTGGCCCTGGAGTCGGACGCGGTGGTGGTGCCGGTGACCGTGGAGGGTAGCCGGTTTCTGCTGGCGCGCGGCTGGCCCGAGGGGTATCACGGGCAGGTGAAGCTGATCGTGCACGACCCGATCCCGGTGGCGGGTATGGATGACGCCGCGCGCAAGCTGCTCTCCGACCGGGTTGAAACGTTGATCTCCGGGGGGCTGAAAAGCCACTATATGGGTTCCCTTCCCAAGGAGTTGGCGGCGCCGTGAAGGTTACCCTGGTCAACATCTTCAACCGCCCGTTTGACAACGCCGTGGCGGCGGCCCGCACCTGCTATTCCGGCAGCGGGCTGGTCACCCCGGAGCAGGCGGCGGGAGAGCATCTGGCCGATGCGGAAAAGCGCCGCGCCGCCCATGCGCGCAAGCACAATCTGGCCAAAAGTATTTTCGAGGCCGGGCACCACACCACGTTGCAGCATGCCCACGTGCAGTTTGCCCTGGAGGGGGTGAGCCGTCAGTTCATCTGGTCGTTTTTACATTCGCACCCGTTCTACAACTCGGAGCAGGTGTCCCAGCGCTACGTGTCCGTGTCGCCGGACGAGGTGGTGGTGCCGGAGGGGCTGCCTCCCGCTGCCCGTGACATATATCTGCAGTCGGTGGCGCGGCAGATGGCCGACTACCAGTGGCTGGTGGAGGTCCTCACGCCGCTGGCCGGTGAGGCCTATTTCAAGTTGTTTCCGGCCCGAAGGGATAAAAAACGCGGTGCCGTGGACGTGCAGAAAAAGGCGCAGGAAATTGCCCGCTATGTGTTGCCGGTGGGCACCTCGGCGTTTTTGTATCACACGATCAGCCTGCTTACCCTGCTGCGCTACCGGCGCGGCGCTGACCACTTCGACACCCCTGCCGAGCAACGGCGGGTGGTGGACGAGATGGTGCGCCAGGTGCTGGCTACCGACCCGGAACTGGGCGGGCTGATCGAAGACCCCCTGCCCCTGGAGGAGACGCCCGAGTATCGGTGGATGGAGCGCATGTGGGGTGAGGCAGAGCCGGACGAGTCGTTTGCGGAACATTTTGAGCAGCGGCTGGATGGGTGTGTCTCGCGGCTGGTGGACTGGTCGGCGAACGCGGAGGCGACCCTGGCGGACGCGGTCCGGCAGGTGTTGGGAATTTCCCCCGATCGGCTGGACGATGCGGCGGCAATCGCTGCAGTGCTGGACCCGAAGGAAAACCCGTGGCTGGGGGAAACCCTGAACCTGAAGTCCCACGGCAAGCTCAGCCGGGCACTGGTCCACCCTCACTACACGTTTATCAAAAGGATTTCCCATACTGCCGACAGCCAGGATCAGCGCCATCGCATGACCCCCGCCAGCCGTCCGATCCTGGCGGCCCAGGTGAACGGGCAGCCGGACTACGTGACCCCGCCTCTCTTGAGCCTGGACGACGCGGTGCTACGCCGCTACGAAGAGTCCATGCACCGCACCTGGGACGACATGGCCCGAATGCAGCAGGCCGGTGCCTCCACCGAGGCGGCCCACTACCTGCTGCCCAACGCGGTATCCATCCGCTTCACCGAAAGCGGGGACCTGTCCGCCCTGCACCACAAGATGGCCATGCGCCTGTGCTACAACGCCCAGGAGGAAATCTGGCAGGCGTCTCTGGACGAGGCGGAACAGATTCGCGCCATTCACCCCCAAATCGGGCGCTGGCTGCTTCCCCCCTGCGGACTGCGAGACCGCGCCGGCGTGCGCCCGGTGTGCCCGGAGGGGGACCGCTACTGTGGGGTCAAGGTGTGGCGGCTGGACCTTTCGGACTACGTGCGCACCATCTGATTTTTGGGCCGGATCGCGCCCCTTTCATTGAGCATTGCCCCCGTTCCGGCCTATCATGGGAGGTTCCGAATCGTTTTCTGAACTTTCCTGAACGGAGGCCCCTGCCCGCGTGGACCTGTTTGCCGCGTATACCGACCGTCCCATGGTGTCCGTCGAAATCGGCGGACAGCCACATGTGGTGCCGGAAGGGGTGACCGTGCTGCAGGCCATGTGGTACTCGGGAATCCCGGTGGTCAAGGGGGCGGGCTGCCTGGGCGGGGTGTGCGGTGCCTGCACCACCACATGGCGGATGCCCGGTGACCTGACCGCCAGAAGCGGCCTTGGCTGCCAGATCGCCGTGCGCGAGGGGATGTCGTTCACCCTGTATCCGGTGGATGCGCCGCAAAAGCCCCGTTACCGTATGGCCGAACTGGACGACCCGGCGGAGGCGCTGTTTTCCATCTATCCGGAAACCCGCCGCTGCACCCTGTGTGACTCATGCACCCAAGTCTGTCCGCAGGGAATCACAGTCAAAAGCGGCGTGATGCGGGTGATGAACAAAATGTTCGAGCCGGTGGCGCCCATGTTCGACGAGTGCGTCATGTGCAACATGTGTTCCCTGGTGTGCGAAGTGGGAATCGCCCCCAATCTGCTGGGCCTGTATGCCCGCAAGGCGGTGGCCCGGGAGCGCCCGGCGCCGCCGGAACTGGAGACGGTGATGCGGCGGGTGGCGGACGGGAAATGGGACGCCGAGTGGGGGGCGTTGCTGGAAGGGTCGGGAGAGGCACTGGCCGGGCGTTGCCGGGCGGTGTGGGAGCGGGACGCATCCCGCGATTGAGCCGGGGGGGGTCGGGGTGTTAAAATCCACCGGTTTTCCCCCAATTTATGTTTTTTAAACCGGGTTTGTCGCAATGTCAGCCGAGACCGATACCAAACTGGTCACCGTCGAAATCATGGGAAAGCAGTACCAGGTTCCCGACGCCATGACCGTGATCGGAACCATGTGGTACACCGGTCACAACATCATCCGCGGCGTGGGCTGTCTGGGTGGTGTGTGTGGCGCGTGCTCCACCGTGTACCGCACCAAGGACGATTTTGCCCTCAAGGTGGGTCTGGGTTGCCAGATGAAGATTGAGGACGGCATGAGCTTTTTCATGACGCCGTTCTATCCGACCGCCAAGCCCAACTACAACGTGCAGGAGATCGAGCACCCCAAAGAGGAACTGTTCCGCTACTTCCCGGAGGCGCTCAATTGCCGGAACTGCAACGCCTGCAACAAGGTGTGCCCGCAGGATATCGACATCAAGGGCGCGGTGAAGGATGCGGTCAAGGGAGACTTCGAAGCAGCCGCCGACAAGGCCCTGTCGTGCGTCATGTGCGGTCTGTGCGTGTCGCGCTGCATCGCTGAGATGGCGCCCAACATGATCGCCCTCTATGCCCGCCGCACCTGGAGTGTGTTCTACGCCACCAAGCACGAGCGGCTCGACCAGCAGATGAAGCAGATCACTGACGGCGTCTGGAACGACGAGTGGGACCAGATATCCCAGCTGGATGAGGCGGGGCTCAAGGAATTTTGCAAGGCCCGCCGCTAATGGGCCCGGAGACACGCATGGATTCATTGCTGGAAAAATACATCGGGGTCATCGAGGCCACCCGGGACAAACGTATCGCACAGGCCATGCCGCTGATGCGCGAGGCGGACAAGGAGCACCTGCTCACCGCCCACCACCCGGACTATCGCAAGGAGGCCTATCGGCCCATTGCCTTCGGTCCCAATCAGGGTGAGGAAACGGTGCATGAACTGGCCGCCCTGCTGGAGGCCGACAGCCCGCTCAGCGTCGCCCCGGCAGGCCTCGCCAAGCCTGATTTTGAAGTGGATGTGCTGATCCTGGGTGGCGGTGGCGCCGGTGCCACCGCGGCGCTGATGGCCCGGGAACTGGGCGCCAGCGTGATGATTGCCACCAAACTGCGCTTGGGCGATTCCAACACCGTGATGGCCGAGGGCGGCGTGCAGGTGGCGGTCAAGGAGGACGACTCCCCCATCCAGCACTTTGTGGATGCCATGCACGGCGGCCACTACAAGAACGATCCGCGCCTGCTGAAGGTGATGGTGGAGGACGCCCCATTCTCCATCAACTGGCTGGACTCGCTGGGGGTGCTGTTCGACCGGGATGCGGACGGCAACCTGAAGGTCAAGAAGGGCGGCGGCACCAGCCGCGCGCGCCTGCTGGCCTGCAAGGACTACACCGGTCTGGACATGATGCGGGTGCTGAAGGACACGGTGCTCAACACCGAGGGCATCCAGATCATGGAGTTTGCCCCGGCCATTGAGTTGCTCACCAATTCCAACGGTCAGGTAACCGGCGCGGTGCTGCAAAACCTGGACGTGGACCAGCGCATCGTGGTGCGTGCCAAGAGCGTGATCATGGCCACCGGAGGCATCGGTCGCCTGCACATTCAGAATTTCCCCACCAGCAACCACTTCGGCGCCACCGGCGACGCACTGCCACTGTGCTACCGGCTGGGCGCCCGGCTGGCCTTCCCCGGCACCTTCCAGTACCACCCCACCGGAGCCATCTATCCGGAGCAGATGGCGGGCCTGCTGGTGACCGAGGCCATCCGTTCCGGCGGCGCCCACCTGATCAACAGGAACGGCGAGCGGTTCGTCAATGAACTGGAGGCGCGTGACGTGGTGTGTGCCGCCATCATCCGCGAATGCGCCGAAGGGCGCGGGGTGGATACGCCGTTTGGCCGTCAGGGGGTTTGGCTGGACATTCCGGTGATCGACGCCATGAACGGCGAGGGAGTGGTCAAGCGCCGCTACCCGGGCATGCTGCGCAAGTATGAACGGCACGGCATCGACATCCCCACTCAGCCGGTGCTGATCTACCCCACCCTGCACTATCAGAACGGCGGCGTGGCCATCGGCACCGAGGGTGAAACCGAGATTGCCGGGCTGTATGTGGCCGGTGAGGCGGCGGGCGGGATTCATGGCACCAATCGCCTGATGGGCAACTCGTTGCTGGACATTATCGTTTTTGGTGCGCGGGCGGGCAGAGCGGCTGCCCAACGCGCCACGGAGGTGGATTTCGGGGAATTGACCCTGAACCACCTGGATGCCTTCCGCAAACAGATGAAGAAGGCGGGCGTCGAGCCTACCCGAACCTCCCCCATGCTGCTGCCCGATTATGTGCGGCGGCCCGAGGAGGCGGTCGGCTCGGCCTGATTTCCGGCCCGCGCCGTGGGGCGCGGGAATCCGGATTGTTGTGCGTGCAAACCGGCAGCCGCCGGGTGGGGTGTTGGTCAGTGTCCCCCACCGGTTTGAGGCCGCCCAGGAGCAAAGGGACGGATGAACGTTCACGAGTATCAAGCCAAGGAAATTCTGAAGGGCTACGGCGTTGCCGTGCCGGAGGGCGGAGTGGCCCATACCCCGGACGAGGCGGTCAAAGCCGCACAGATGCTGGGTGGTCCGGTATGGGTGGTGAAGTCCCAGATCCATGCGGGCGGTCGCGGACTGGCCGGGGGCGTCAAGGTGGTCAAGTCCATCGACGACGTGAGGAAAGAGGCGGAGCGCATGCTCGGCATGACCCTGGTGACCCACCAGACCGGCCCCGAGGGCAAGGAGGTGCAGCGCGTCTACATCGAGGACGGCTGTGACATCGCCCGCGAACTGTATCTGGGTGCGGTGATCGACCGCGAGCACGGCGGCGTGACCATCATGGCCTCCACCGAAGGTGGCATGGAAATCGAGGAGGTGGCTGCCCACTCCCCGGAGAAGATTCTCAAGGAAAAGGTGGATCCGGCGGTGGGCCTGCAGCCGTTCCAGTGCCGCAATTTGGCCTTCCAACTGGGGCTGGAGGGGGGACAGATCAAGTCGTTCTCCAAGTTCATGAGCGCCCTGTACACCGCCTTTGTGGAAACGGACGCCGCCCTGCTGGAGATCAACCCGCTGGTGGTGACCGGTTCCGGCGACGTGTTGGCCCTGGACGCCAAGCTGAACTTCGATTCCAACGCCCTGTACCGCCATCCGCAGATCGAAGCCCTGCGCGACCTGAGCGAGGAGGATCCGAAGGAGCTGGAAGCCAGCCGCCACGGCCTCAACTACATCGCCCTGGACGGTAATATCGGCTGCATGGTGAACGGCGCGGGCCTGGCCATGTCCACCTTGGACATCATCCAGCTCAAGGGCGGAACCCCGGCCAACTTCCTGGACGTGGGTGGCGGCGCCAATGCCGACCAGGTGCGTGAGGCATTCAAGCTGATCCTGTCGGACAGCAACGTGAAGGCCATCCTGATCAACATCTTCGGCGGCATCATGCGCTGCGACATCATTGCCCAGGGCATTATCGAAGCCGCCAAGCAGATCAATGTGCATGTGCCGCTGATCGTGCGCCTGGAAGGAACCAATGTGGAGCAGGGCAAGAAGCTGCTGGCGGAGAGCGACGTGGACGTCATCGCTGCCGATAACCTGAACGACGCTGCCGAAAAGGCCGTGGCTGCGGTCGCCTAAGGGGAATTTGTAATGAGTGTACTGGTAAACAAGAATACGAAGGTCATCTGTCAGGGCTTCACCGGTGCCCAGGGCACCTTCCACTCCGAGCAGGCCATCGCCTACGGCACCCGGATGGTCGGCGGCGTGACCCCCGGCAAGGGCGGGGCCGAACACCTGGGCTTGCCGGTGTTCAACACCGTGGCCGATGCGGTCAGGACCACTGGCGCGGACGCCACCATGATTTACGTTCCGCCCCCCTTCGCCGCGGACGCCATCATGGAGGCCGCCGCCGCGGAGATTCCGCTCATCGTGTGCATTACCGAGGGCATTCCGGTGATGGACATGGTGGCGGTCAAGCGCTACCTGTCCGGTCGTAAAAGCCGCCTGATCGGCCCCAACTGCCCGGGGGTGATCACCCCGGACGAGTGCAAGATCGGCATCATGCCGGGGCACATCCATAAGCGTGGCAACATCGGTATCGTCAGCCGCTCCGGCACCCTGACCTACGAAGCGGTCAAGCAGACCGCCGACGCGGGGCTGGGCCAGAGCACCTGCATCGGCATCGGTGGGGACCCGGTCAATGGCACCAACTTCATTGACTGCCTGGAGATGTTCCAGAACGATCCAGAGACCGAGGGCATCATCATGATCGGTGAGATCGGCGGGAGTGCCGAGGAGGAAGCCGCCGAGTACATCAAGGCCCACGTGAAGAAGCCGGTGGTCAGCTTCATCGCCGGTGCCACCGCACCTCCGGGACGCCGCATGGGCCATGCCGGGGCGATCATCGCCGGTGGCAAAGGTGGTGCCGAGGACAAGTTCAAGGCGCTCGAGTCCGCCGGGGTGGCCACTGTGCGCAACCCGACCGAACTCGGCATCCGCATGAAGGAGGTGCTGGGGGGGTAACCCCCGGCACGGCCTTGCAAGGGGCCGCTCGGAAAGCAAGCATGATCTATTCCACCGGGTATCACGCCCTGAAACGCTACGCGTCCGCTGAAGAGGTGGTCGTGGATGCCAAGTCATGGCTGGAGGAGGGCCGCATCGGCATGCTGGTGTGCTACAGCCGCCAGAGCCCGTTTACGGAACTGACCATGCCCAACTTCCTCAACCGCCCCGAGATGCTCGACTCGGAGGTGGTGTGGAACTCCTTCTGCGATTACAACCTGCTGGGGTACGCCAACATGGGCCCCAAGGAGGCGGCGCGGGGTCGTGGTGGCGTGGCCATCGTGGTCAAGCCGTGCGAGTTGCACAACCTGGACATCCTCACCGAGGAAGGGTCCATGTCCGGCATCAGCCGGGACAACGTGCTGCCGATGGTCATGCGCTGCGAGGGCGTGTATGAGACCAAGGGCCTCAACAACTACACCGCCAAGGACGCCGCCCCGAACGTGCAGACCAAGTGCCTGGACTGCCCGGAATACCTGACCGCCCACGGGGACGAGGCGGTGGCCAGGGAAAAGGCGGAGCGCACCGATTACCAGGCCTACCGGGCGGCCATTGACGACGATGCGGGGATGGACTGGGGCATGACCCTGGACAAATGCCTGCACTGCTATGCCTGCCGCAACATCTGTCCGAGCTGTTACTGCACCAACGGCTGCCCGGCGGACGAGGCGGCCACTACCCATGTGACCAGCGCCCTGAAAATGATCAAGGGCATCGATGCCAGCAGTCAGTTGGTCTACAACCTGGTACGCACCTGGCACATTCAGGCCCGTTGTTCCGAATGTCAGGAGTGTGAACGGGTGTGTCCGGTGGGCATCCCGATCATGGCCCTGAAGGCCAAGCTGGGACGCGATTTCGCGGGTGAGGGAAGCCCTGGCGACGTGATCGGCTTCCTGACCGACTTTGCGGAAAAGGTCATTCAGCCCAAGGGCGAGCGGTGGCCGCCGGAGGAGCCGAAGGAGTGAAGCTGGCCGGAACCATCCGCCCGCAGGGGCTTTGGGCACTGGTGGACCACCTGACCGGGCAGGGGGTGCGTGTGGTCGCGCCGACACTGATCGACGGCCTGTGCCAGTTTGGCCCGGTCGACTCCGCCGACCAGGTGGTTAAGGACTACCTGCTGCCGCAGAACACCTTCAAGGAATTTCTGTTTCCAAAAGAGGAGCGGGTTTTTACCTGGCTCAAGCGGGAGGACGGAAGCTTTGTTGTCGACCAGCCGTCCCGTGACTTTCCGGAAACCGTCATTCTGGGGGGGCGTCCCTGCGATGCCGCCGCCATTGGTGTATCGCTCAGGAGCGTCTTTTCCGGCGACAAGTTCGAGCATGCCGACCCCCTTTTCCTGGAACGCTTCGAGCGCACCACCGTGGTATCGGTGAGCTGTGACCGGCCCGACCTGTCGTGCTTCTGTACCACCATGGGGCTCGGTCCGGACGATCCCACCGGCAGTGACGTGCTGATCACCGCCACCGGACTGGACGGGGAACTGGTGGTGGAGGTTGGCTCTCCCAAGGGTGAGAAATTCGCCCAGCGCCTGGGCAGTCATCTGGTCACCGGCCAGCCGGAAACCGAACTGCGCGAACGCCGCAGCCAGGCCGGGGCGGAGGCCAGGAAAAAATTTGTGCGGGTGTTCGATATCGAGCACGTAAAAAGCTTCCTGGACAATCCGGACAATTTCGACGACGAGATGTTCGCGCGGCTGGGTACCAAGTGTGTATCCTGCGGCGTGTGCACCTTTGAGTGCCCTACCTGTCACTGCTTCGATTTCAAGGATCTGGGCGGAACCGAGGGGGGGGAGCGGGTGAAGGTGTGGGATTCCTGCCAGTTCCCCGTGTTCACCGTGCACGCCACCGGGCACCAGCCCCGGCCCGATCAATGGCAGCGTTACCGCAACCGGTTTCTGTGCAAATTCAAGATCTACGAGGACGTGTTCGACAACCTGGGCTGCACCGGTTGCGGCCGTTGTGTGCGCGACTGTCCGGTACACGTGGACATCACCAGTTACGCCATGCAGGCCAACAAAAAACAGCAGTTGATTCAGGTGACCCCGTGAGTGCTCCCGCCCTGCATACCGCCCCCGGAGCCGAGGCCGCGAATCTGTATGTTCCCAAGCTGGTGCGGATCCGAAAGATCATCCGCGAAACCCACGATGTGAACACCCTGCAACTGGAGTTCGTCGATCCGGCGCACGCCGCCTCGTTTACGTACAAGACCGGCCAGTTCGGCGAATTTTCCATCTTCGGGGTGGGCGAGGCCACCTTCAACATCTCCTCCTCCCCCAACTGGGAGGGATTCTTTGAGTGCTGCTTCCGCAAGGTGGGGGTGGTCACCACCGCCTTGGCCAAGATGAAGGAGGGCGATATCATCGGCTTCCGCGGCCCCTACGGAAACAGCTACGACCTGGAGGGGATGCACGGCAAGGATCTGATCTTTGCCGCTGGCGGGATCGGCTTTCCGCCCATCCGCTGCCTGGTGCACCGGGTGCTGGAGGAGCGTGACAAGTTCGGTGCCGTGGTCATTGTACATGGGGCCCGGACGCACCGTGATCTGGTCTATCAGCGAGAGATGGACGAGTGGACCAGACGGCGCGACATCCATATGATCAAGACCGTCGATCCTGGAGGCGACCCGGAAAACTGGGACGGCGAGGTAGGCTTCGTTCCCACGGTGCTGGAGGAGCGGGTGCCGTGGATTCTGGAGCGGGAGGGGAAGGGTGCGTCCAACGCCCTGGCCTTCACCTGTGGACCTCCGGTGATGACCAAGTTTGTGATCGCTGCCCTGGGCCGCATGGGCGTGGGACCGGATCAGGTGGTCATGACCCTGGAAAATAAAATGAAATGCGCGGTGGGCAAGTGCGGCCGGTGTAATATCGGCAATACCTATGTCTGCTTGGAAGGTCCGATCTTCACCGCCGCGCAGGTACAGGCCATGCCGGCCGACCAGTAACGGTCGCCCGGTACGGAAACGGCAATTCGGGTCCCGCAGGGAGGGGCAAAGGAAGGGAAATGAAACTCACCGATCTTTCCATCCTGGAGGTGCGCATCCTGAAGCACCTCTATTGCCAGAATCCAAACCGCAACTATGCTGATCCGGAGGCTCGTTTCGGGTATGAAAACGGCCTGGAAATGACCTCTGCCGACGGCATGAAGCTGCGGCTGTACCTGATAAGCATCAAGACAGGGTCCGACCTGCACCGGCGCATCAATCCAGGTGTGTGCATTCCGGGTGGCACCTACCGCTTCATCGGCAGCCAGCTCAAGGCGCCGAAGCTGGACCCGGAAACCTGCACCGAGATGCCCGAATCGTTCAAGCGCTCTTACCACGATTCCCTGCGCAATCTGATCGCGCGGGGTCTGGTGATCGGATTTATCGCGGGCTATACCATCGCCGAGGGGGAGGACGGTTTCCGTTCCCCGGTGCCGGCCCGTGTGGAGCACGCGGCGGACGGCTGCAAGGTGGTGGGGGTGTCGCTCACCGAGGCGGGTTTTGCCGCCGCCCGTGAACTGTTCCTGCAATTGGCGGAACAGGGGGATTAGCCGGTTATGACCGGGCGCGCCACCTGGCTGTATATCACCCGTCACGGGCAGACCGATGCCAATCTGCAAAAGCGCGTGCAGGGACAGGGTGACACCCCGTTGAACGCCACCGGCCTGTCTCAGTCGGCGGAATTGGCGGCCTATTTCACCTGCCAGCCAGCGGATGCCGTGTTTTCGTCCGACCTGCCTCGCGCGCGCCAGACCGCCGACACCCTGCGCAAGGCCCTGGGGATTCCGGTCAGCTACCATCCGGAACTGCGCGCCCGGCGCATGGGTGATTACGAAAACCGCACCCACGCCGAACTTGAAGCGGCCGATCCTGAGAATTTCCGGCGTCTCAAGCACGACCCGGCCTTCGTTCCTCCCGGTGGCGGCGAGTCCACCAACGATCTGCGGGCCCGCGCCCTGCCGTTTGTGCAGATGCTGGCCATCGAAAACCCGGGCAAGCGGCTCGTGATCCTGTCCCACCACAAGGTGTGCCAGTTGCTGATTGCCGAACTGGCCGGTACCGGCCGCATGGACCCAATCCCCAACGCCCGCCCGGCTACCATTCTGTTCGAGGGGGGTGAATTCCGGGTAGTGGGTGACGAGGAGGCATTTGTATCCAGCCATGGCACTGCTTGAGACCGAAAGCATCCCCCTGGGCACCCCGTGCCCCGATTTCGATCTGCCGGGGGTGGATGACCGCAACCACCGCCGGGACGACTTTGCCGACGCCGATGTGCTGGTGGTCATGTTTATCTGCAACCACTGCCCCTATGTGGTGGCCATTGAAGACCGGCTGGTGGCCCTGGCGCGGCATTTTGCGGGGCGCAGCGTGCAGTTTGTCGCTATCTGCTCCAACGACCCGGAGGACTACCCGGCGGACAATTTTGAGAACATGACCAAGCGCGCCATCCAGAAGGGGTATCCGTTCCCCTATCTGCAGGACCTGTCCCAGCAGGTGGCCCGGAATTTTCGGGCGGTGTGCACCCCGGACCTGTTTGTCTACGGCCCGGATCGCGGGCTGGCATACCACGGGCGCCTGGACGACAATTGGCAACTCCCCTCCCAGGTGACCCGTCAGGATCTGAAAGATGCCATCGACACCCTGTTGGCGGGCAATAATCCCTCCCCCGAGCAGGTTCCCAGCATGGGCTGCTCTATCAAATGGCGTGAGCGACGCGTTCCATGAGGGCTGCTATCCGGGGCGGATCCCCGGAGTTCGGCTGATTTTCACGATAAACGGGATTACCGGTCCGCGCCGTCCGGCGAGCCCACCAGCAGGTAGCCGCGCAGCGACCTGACCACGGGCACGTCTTGCATCAGGCGCCCCTCGATCCGCTCCACATACAGACGCACGCGCAGTGTGTTGTTATGCGCCTCCAGGGTCATCCTGGGTCCGGGCACCACCGGGGTCATCCCCGCTTTCCTCCGGCCGCCATTCAGGCGGGTAAGGTCGATCTCCACGGCCTGTTCCGGCAGGCCGTCGCGCCACACCTTCAGGACCGTACCCTTTACCGCAAAGGTGACATCGCCGCCGGAGGTGGAAAAGGTCCGGAGGCTGGTGCAGGAATCGCATCGGGTGAGCGGCAGCAGGGTGTCGTATCCGGTTACCTCCACGCCGTCCTCGAAATCACCGGTGTGCAGTGCGAACCACTTGCCCAAGCGCATGGGTTCCGGCTCCGTGAGCATGTCCCAGGTGGTGGCGTCCGTCTTTTCCTCTGTAAATCCGTACCGGGCCAGCCACGCCTGATAGGCGTCCTGCTTGGGATCGGCCTGCAGGTATTTCGCCACTGACCGGATGCGCTCTCGCACATCGGCCACCGGGAGTGCGCCGACAGAAGCTTCCCCCGGCAGGTCGCCGTGGGCCGTCAGCAGGGCCTCCAGTTGCGCCAGCTGGCTGCGGGTAGAAACCGGCCCCGCGCCCCACGGCCCGAAACAGGCCAGCAACAGCAGCGCCGCCAGCGCCGCCGGGGCCACCATCAGACGCGGCGGGCGCGCCAGGTTTCCGTATGCGGCCAGCCCCGCCAGCCACACGGCGAGCAGCAGCAGTCCGTAGCGGGATTCGGTGACGCCATACGCGCCCATTCGCTCCAGCGCGGCGGTGGTCAGCAGCAGCACCGGCACCGGCAGCGCCAGCGGGAACCACCGCCCCCACAGGCGCAGCAGGCGGTTGTCCCCCTCGCGCCACGGCCACGCAGCCAGCCAAGCGGCCACGCCAAAGGCGGCGAAACAGGCGATGGTCCAGCCGGTCCTGCCCTCCGGCAACTGCCAGCGCACCAGCGACAACACGGCAAAGGCATGTATCAGCACTCCATACACTACCGCCAGCGGCACCAGCATCCCGGTCACCAACCACCGCTCCGCGCGTGGCGGGCGGGAATCCGGCGGGGTGAACCCGCGCGGGATTCCCGCCAACGCCAGCCACGCGGCACCGGTGCCGAGACAGCCGAACCAGATCAACCGCGTCACCCACTGTTCCGGGTTGGCGTCAAACAGTACCTTCAGGCCCGAGACCAGCGCCACCAGTCCTGCCGCGGCCACCAGTGCCACCACCAGCGCCAGCCCCATGTGACGGAGGGAAACAGCCACGAATTGCCATGCAGCGCGGTCGTCCACTCCGCGCCTCAGGAACGGCGCGCAGATGGCGGCCAGAAAGGCGGTGGGCATGGCCAGCCACCAGCGGGCGGTGACCACGTTTTCCGGTCCTCCCAGCGCACCCCACGGAAACAATGCCACCAGCCCGGCACCACCCGTTGCGGCAAGGATGCCCGCCCACGATCGCCAGCCCCGGCTTTCCGCCAGCAGGTGTGCCGCCAGCGAGGCGAACAGGGCCGCTGGCAGATACAGTGATGCCTGCCCCCGGAGTTCGTACGGGAGGGAATGCCCGGCATTCGTCATCACTGCCGTCCACGCCACCGCGCATAGCAGCGGCAGGGGAAATCGCAGCGGCACGCGCAGGGCTTGTTGCGCGAATCCGCGCAGCCGGGATGCCGGCGTGGATGCGTCCATGGGGTTTTCCTATCCTTGGTCGGGTACGGTTTTTTGGGTATCTTCCAGCGCCGCTACCAGCAACGTGGAGCCGCCCGCGCCGATCATTGCCACGCGAGTTTCGGCGGGAAGGTTCTGGCTGAGGATCGACTCACACGGAGTCATCCAGCCGGATGCGGCCGCCGTTGATGACAGTCGGTTTCTCCGCGACCGATGCCCTGTGACGGGCGTCCTGAGGTGTGGACACGCGCTCTAAAACCCGAAAATTAACAGGTCACCGGTGCCGTCGGGTCGGGTGCGGTGGCCGATGATGCCGAACAGGGCCCACCATTCACGCACCTTGCCGGTGTCATCCCGATCCCAGCCGAACAGGGGATTGAACTCGAAGCTGCTTCCGTTGGCGTTGCGATCCCAGTAGATCAGCCGCCACAGGAAGCGGAACCGGGATTCGTCTCCGTTTTTCCGATAGGAGACCAGACTCAGCATTGGGTCCGGGTTTTGCCGGTATGTGGCCGAGCGGTCGATGGAGAACAGGGGCCACAGCACCGAGAATGCCTTGCGCCCGGCAGCGGGTTCCGCCTGGTAGCCGTACAGGGGGAACAGCCGGTCCTTGATCGTGCCGCGCTCGCTCAGATGGTGATACAGGCTGAGTTGCGGGATACCCAGGGTGATAATGCCCCGTGCGTCCCGGTCGAATGTGGTGTTTTTATCGTGATAGTAGAACGGCAGGGCGGTGGTGCGCAGCCGGTCCGGGGTGTTGAGGCGCGAATAGAACGGCAGGAACTGGGTACGGGTGGTGGTTCCGGTCACCTCGCGGGAGTAGAGCAGGGCGCGGAACTTCCTGCGGTCGTGGGTCGGATCGTTCCTCCACGATACCAGCCCTGCCGCCGCCCATCCCTCATTCAGCCCGGTGTCCCGGTTGCCGGTATGCCGATAGAGGGGAAACAGGCGATGGGTTACCTCGCTTCCCTCGCGGGCGTAGCGCCAGACGGAGATTTCCGGATGGATCAGCCACAGCACCGAGTGGGCCGACAGGTCCATCAGTGGATCGTGTTCCCCATGGTAAAGCAACGGAATGGCGGTGGAGGAGGCTTCGCCGTTGCGGGTGTGCCACCAGAGCGGTAGCAGTGCGGTGCGCTGATAATTGCCTTCCCGCCGATTTTCAAACAACAGCACGCGGGTCAGTGAGAAATCGCGGGTCGGGTCGGTTTGGTGGGCGATCAGGCCCCCCAGACTGTTCCATCCCCGGGCACCGGTCCGGTGGTTGGACGTGTAGCCATAAACCAGTGGAATGCGGTGACGGGTGTACTCCGGGTTGGACTGTTTGCGCCACAGGCTTATTTCCGGGTGGATCAGCCACACCAAAGCGGTGTCCTTCCACTGGTCCACCGGGTTGCGCGCGTGGCGGTACAGCAGCGGTATGGAGTCGGTTACCGTGTCGCCGCGTTCGGTGCGCCACCACACCGGAAGCAGCATGCGGAAGTCGCGCTCGGGATTTTTTCGTCGGTAATAGAGCAGGGCATTGACGGAAAGGGTGCCTGCCTGCGGATCCCGCGCATACCAGGTGAGGGGCGGCACGATGCCCCAGCGCAGCACACCGGTGGCGTGGTTGCGATGGTAACTGTAGAGCGGGAACAGCCGGTGGGCGGTGCGCTCGGGGCCAAAGCGGGAACGCCACAAGGACAGTTCCGGGCTGCCCAGCCACAAGGCTGAAAAGGCGGTCTCGCCACTTACCCGGTCACGCCGGTAGTGGTGCAACAGGGGTGACAGGTCGGTAATCCGTTCCGGGGTGCGCTCGTGCCACCAGAACGGGAGTGCCCAGGCGCGGGAGTTTTCCCCCTGCCGCTCTCCATGGCCCAGACCGAATATGGCGCTCCACGACGTCAGATCCTTTTCCTGATCCCGCAGGGTGGTAAACAGCGGCCCGAGGAAATACTGGCGCCGGTGCCCTTCATTGCGCTGGATGCGACTGTAGAGGGGGAACAGGTGCAATTGGCTGCGGTCCTGCTCGCGCCAGGACCAGTACAGGGGGAATACCACGCGCAGGGAATTGTCGGTTCCGGCACTATACCAGTAAAGGGGCAGTGCGCGGGTGTGCCGGTGATCCGGTCCGGAGTCGTGATGGAACAGGGGCCACAGCACATCCCACCCGACGGTGCCCATGGTGGTGTCCTTATAGCGGGCATAGAGGGGGAAGAACAGCAGGTGGCGTGAATAATGCTGCCCTTGCCGGTAGGTGCCGTAAAACGGAAACCAGTAGGTCAACTCCCGATCCAGCGCGCGGTCTTTCATGTGCCAGTAAAAAGGGAATTGCACGGTAAAGTCGCGTTCCGGGGTGCGGTTGTCGAACCACAGGGCGGGCAGGGCGACCGTGAACCGGGAACCCGTCCCGGAGTCGCGCAGGTCCAGCGCCAGTGGAAACAGCACGCGGGTGCGGCGGGTGCCGGTTTCGGTCCGGGTGGCCGTGTCGAACCAAAACGGGGTAATGAAGCGGCTGTGGCCGTTCGCGCGGCGCTGGTTCAGGTAGAACGGCAGCAGCATGGTCAGGCCGGTGCCATCCACCTTTTCTCCCTGGTGCCACAGGGGGAAAACTCCTTTGTGGCGGCCCGCTTCATTTTCCCGCCAGTAGTACAGTCCCGCGTAGCCACTGCGGCTGCCGTCTGCGCTGGTGCGGGAATAGGCCAGTGGAAACAGGCCTCGAGAGGTGCCGTCCGCGTTCTTTTTCCAGAAATAGAGCCCGGCAAAGCCGAACGTATCACCCCCCGCACCGGCGTGCATATACCAGAGGGGCGGCAGGGTGTTGGTGATGTTCTCACCCACCCGCTTGCGGTAGAACAGGAGGGCCTGGGTGATCACCCGATCCCCTTCCGGATCGCGTTCGTAGCGGAATAACGGTCCCAGCATCGACCACCCGACCGCTCCGGTGGCCAGATTGCGGTGTTGTCTGTACAGGGGGAACACACCGCGCGAACGCAGGTCGCCCTTGCGTTTCCAGTAGTAGAGGGTGGCAAAGCCATGGGCGTCGCCATTGGCGTCGAGGTGAGCGTACCAGAGGGGTGGCAGGGTGTTGGTAACCGCTTCGCCTGTGCGTTCGCGGTAGAACAGCAGGGCGCGAGCGGCCACCCGGTCGGCGGCGGGGTCGCGCTGATAGCTGAACAGGGGGCCAAGCATGGAAAAGGAGCGTGCTCCCGTATCCCGTTGTGCCCGATAGCTGTAAATGGGGAACAACCGGTGGTGCAGGCGGGTGTCGGAAGCCTTCAGGCGAAACAGACTGATCTCCGGATGGATCAGCCATGGCGTGGCGAACTCTGTAATGTTGGGGCCTTTTCTGAAGTGATACAGGGGCATCAGTCCGTCGGTAACGGCGTCCCCTTTCCGTTCGTGGGACCACAGAGGGAACAGGCCGGTGCGGCTGTGCGACGGAGCACGGTTCCAATAGAACAGGGTGAAAAATCCACGGGAATGGTCCGGGCCGGCGTTACGCATGTAGACGGGCAGCACGTTTTGACTGACCACGCCGTTCCGTTCCGCAAAGTGGACAATGGGCCATGGCAGGTGGCGTTCATAGCCGCCGTCCACGTAGCGACGCCAGCGGAACAGGGGATACATAAACCCCGCCTCCCGGTATTCATCCTGCTTTTCAATGCGGCTGTAAAAGGGCCACACATGCAGGGAGTCGTACCCGGGGTGCTGGTTGTGGAAGTAGAACGGTGCCAGCATGCGCGAGCGGTAATCGGGCCCCCACCGGTGCCGGTACAGGGGAAAGGCGTAGGACCTTCCGTAATCTCCCCGGCGATCGAAGGACGAAAGCGGCCACAGAATATTCAGGCGGCGGAATTCGCGGGCCGGGTCGGTGGCCAGAGAATAGAAGGGGCGCACCCCGTGGTAGGTGAATGTCCCGTCGCGTTCATAGTGATAAAAGGGGAACAGGATATCGATATTGGTGCGTTCCGGGCCGACGGTACCGGACACCAGCGGCCACGGATGCAGGCGGCGGGTGTCACCGGGAGAGACGGCGGAGGCGGTGGCGGCACACAGGGACAGGAGTAACAGTGCCGCGATCAGGAGCAGCACCGCATGGATTCCCCGCCCCGGGCGGGTGCCGCCCGTCGGGAAGTGCATATCGTGCCATCGCCCCGCCATGGATTATGTATACCCGTTTGGATTCATGGGAGATATGGCAATCGTCATCATCTGGTGGCGTTTGTCTCACGGGCCGGCATATGGCATTGTACGCAAAACCGTTGCCGATAAGGAGTTGATATGGTCCGTTTCGCAACATGTCCCAGGCTGGTTTCGGGGGCGCTTCCGATGCTGCTGTCCGCATTGCTGCTGTCCGCCTGTGCGCGCAATACGGAAGGTCCTGTGTTACCGGGAAAAGCGGGGCCGGAATATGCCACCCAGATTCCTCAGCCGAAACTGGACGGCAACCTGTCGGATGCATTCGGAAAACTGGGGCTGGACGGCCTGGAACTTCCCGCGATTCCCGAAATTCCCAGTGAATCGGCGCTGGCCGACCCGGCTCTGCTGGAGCGGGCGCTGAAGGCCTATCGTGAATTGGTGACCTTTGCCGATCGTCTGTTGCCGGTATTGGATCAGGCCCTGGAAGGACTGCGGGAAATGCTTGGCGAGATTCCACCCTCCAGCCCGGGGTCGCCCCCCTCCCTGTCCGACATGGTAGAGGCCGCCCGCGATCAAATGCAGTATTTGCGGGATCTTGCCGGTGAAATGGCTGCCATGCTGGATTTTCTGAAGCGCCGGGAGGGGCACTTTGCACCCGGAGGGTTGGCGCTGTCCTTCGAGTTTCCGGACGATGCCCGGGTCTATCGTGAGTTCCGCCGTCGGCTGGCGCTAATCAGCGAGCGGGTGGAG